>Ga0307372_10000089_pt1 | contig 141071 bp, 127 predicted proteins | sample OX1MG_FD_202533 | JGI IMG/M metagenome (GOLD analysis project Ga0307372, IMG submission 202533) | Soil microbial communities from Risofladan, Vaasa, Finland - OX-1 | ecosystem: Environmental > Terrestrial > Soil > Coastal area > Acid sulfate soil | place: Finland: Risofladan, Vaasa... | reverse complement strand
GGCGTCAAGTTCATCGACGGAGTTCACCAGGATCGACCCTACAGCATTACTCACTCAACCGATAATCAACCCAGGGAAGCCGCCTGATCATGCCAGGCCGATCCACAACATTTGACAATTACTCCACAACAATCTCCAGATTGGCGTTTCTCGTTCTCTTAGTGTAACTGACTGGCGCCTGCCCGCAACCCACAACTGGCTCTCCGATGCAGTGCCCGCGCCGGTCAGTGTAACTGACTGGCGCCTGCCCGCAACCCACAACTTGGCCAAAAACGCGATCGCGCCCGCGCCGAGTGTAACTGACTGGCGCCTGCCCGCAACCCACAACAGGCGCTGAAGGATTACGCTCATCTTGTTAAGTGTAACTGACTGGCGCCTGCCCGCAACCCACAACCAGGATGCACATGACCAACGTCCGCAAGATAGTGTAACTGACTGGCGCCTGCCCGCAACCCACAACCACGTCGATCAGAGCCTCGCGCGCTAGGTTAGTGTAACTGACTGGCGCCTGCCCGCAACCCACAACCGTATATGCTCGATAGACCTCGCCGTACCAGTGTAACTGACTGGCGCCTGCCCGCAACCCACAACACCACGGCCACCGCGCTAGTCCACAACCTCAGTGTAACTGACTGGCGCCTGCCCGCAACCCACAACCGGGCTATCTGTGCCCGCGGCGCCCGGCCCAGTGTAACTCACTGGCGACTGCCTGCGACACGCGAGATGGACTGATACGCATTCGCGGCGGTTTGGCGCACGGTTTGGAGGGTTCCGGGATTCCTCGTGGCACAGGCTTGAGCCTGTGAAGCACACCGGCTGAAGCCGGTGCCACCAAAGCCACCCGCGCGGGAATGACATGCGCGCGGCGATGCTACATCGTGCGCTTGAAGGAGATGCTGGCTAGCACCAGGGTGATGGCCATGAAGATTAGCAGGAAGGCGACGTCGTGGGACACGGCGGCGAAATCGGCGCCTTTGAAGAGGATCGACTTGATGGCGCTGACCGCGTGGGTCTCCGGATTGTATTGGGCGAAGATGCGGAGCCAGCGCGGAAAGCTATCGACGGGATAGATCGCGCCGCTGGGGAAAAACAGAATCACGTTGAGCGCGCCGGCGAAGGTTCCGACCAGGCGGGGATGGCTGACGCGGCCGAGGATCGAAAAAACCATCGCGAGCAGCCCGGTCGAGGTAATTATGATGATCCCGATGAGCGTCAGCAGCGCGGGCAGGCCGCCCGTGATCGTTCCGCGGGTTATCAGCAGGCCCAGGAACAGCACCATGATTCCCACCGTGCTGGTGACCGCGACGCCGCTGCCCAGGATGCCACCCGCTATATTCCAGCGTGACAGCGGCGTCACCAGGTAGCCCTCGGTCACGCCCATGAACTTGTCCATCACCCAGTTGAAGACGCCCGCCATCAGCGAGCCCATGAAGATTGACATCACGATCACGCCGGGGATGAGCGAGCGGTCGTAATCGACGTACGGGAACAGCCAGCTTGGGCGCATCACGATCTGGTCGAGTTTCGGTTCGCGTGCGGTGACGAAGTCAATCTTGATCGTCGCGGCGGCGCCCGCCATCACGGCCTCGAGGGTCGCGGAGCTCACGGAATCGACATTATCGGTGAACAGGCCGACCTCGGCGATGCGGCCCTCGGCGACGTCGTGGCTGAAGTTGGGCGGGATGATGACGGCGCCTTTGAATTCGCCGTTGCGGACCGCGGCGATCGCTTGGCCCGGATCGTTCATGAACGTGAGCTGGAAAGTTTTGGGTCCCGCTTGCAGCGCGAGCAGCTGTTCGACCACGCGCCGTGCGTATTCGCCGTGATCCTGCGCGACCACGGCGACCGGCAGATGCTTTAGCTGGCCCTGAAACGAATTGCCCATGATCACGAGATAGATGATCGGCATCACGACAGTCGAAAGCAGGGTCAGCGGATTGCGCATCAGCTTGAGCAGGTCGCGGCGCATGATTGCAAAAGTCTTCATCGTGCTGCTCCCGGCTAGTGGCGCTGCGGCATCCCGGCTCCGACCAAGAAGCTGACTTTCTTGGCCGCTTCGTCGCGCAGGGTCCGGCCGGTGAAGCGGATGAACACGTCTTCGAGCGAGAGGCGATGCACGCCGAGGGAAGTCACGTGGGCGCCGAGCGCCTCGACGCGGTCGATGAGGCGCGGAATGACATGCGCGCCGTCGTCGGTGGCGATAATCAGCTTGCCGCCGCCGTCGTCGATTACCTCCTGCGCATAGCTCTCGGCGCGTAGCGCCTCGGCCACGCGCGCGGCGTCGCCGGAGACTTCTATCTCGACGCGATCGGCGCCGTTGACCAGCTTCTTGAGCCCGATTGGAGTATCGAGTGCGATAATCTTGCCCTGATCGAAGATCGCGATCCGGTCGCAGAGCTGCTCGGCTTCGTCCATGTAATGGGTGGTGAGCGAGACGGTGATCTCGCTCTCGCTGCGCAATTGCTGAAGGAGATCCCAGACCGCGCGGCGGCTTTGCGGGTCGAGTCCGATGGTGGGTTCATCGAGGAACAGGATCTCCGGCGAATGGATCAGCCCGCGCGCGATTTCGAGCCGCCGGCGCATCCCGCCCGAGTAGGTCGCGACCAGATCGCCGGCGCGTTCGCTGAGCTTGACCATCTCGAGCAGGCGTCTGGCGCGCTTGTGGCGTTCGCCGCGCGGCACGCCGTAGAAGGCGCCATAGATGTCGATATTCTCCCATCCGGTGAGATCCAGGTCCGAGGTGAGGGCCTGCGGTATGACGCCGATTTTGTGGCGCACGCGGCGCGGATGGCGCGCGACGTCTTCGCCGGCGACGATCGCGGTTCCGCCCGAGGGCGCGATCAGAGTCGTGAGCATCCTGATCACGGTGGTCTTGCCCGCGCCGTTGGGGCCGAGCAGACCGAAGACTTCGCCGCGGCGGACCTCGAAGCTGACCGAGTCAACGGCGGTGAAGCTACCGAAGCGCTTGGTCAGATTTTCGGTCTGAATCGCTGCTGAAGCTGGTTCCATTTGAACTCCGAGTGTCGCGCAAAAAAGTGACTTCGGCGGTCATCCCCGGCTTCACGTCGCCGCCGCCTTGCAACACCCGCACCTTGACGTAGAAGGTGCGGATATCCTGCCGGCCGCGGCGCACATCGCGCTCGGTCGCGAACTGGCCCTCGTCGCCAATCGCGATCACCCGTCCGCTGAAGACGAGCGGCGGATTGGTCGGCAGCACCACCCGCGCGGGCTTGCCGACATAGATCGAGCCGAGGTCGCTTTCTTCGACATCGACGCGCGCCCAGATGGTCGAGAGATCATCGATGGTGAGAATCGGGGTGCCGGGCGTGACCCACTCGCCGACTTCGAGCGCCTTGTTGACGACTACCCCATCGACGGGTGAAACGACCTTGGTGTCCTTCAACTGGTCCTGGTAGAGGCTGACGTTGGCGCGCGCGCTGGCGACCGCGGCGATATCCTGGGCCACGGTGGTCTCGGCGTCATCGCGCTCCTTGGCGGGGATGATGTGCTCGGCGAAGAGCTTCTGGTCGCGGGCGAAATCGCGGCGCGCCTCGGCCACGTCGGCCAGCGCCTTCTCGAGATTGGCCCGCGCCTGGCTCAGTTGATTGCGCAGATCGATATCCTCGATCTGGCACACCACCTGGCCGCGCTTGACCTGGTCGCCCTCGATCAAGCCGAGCGCGGTGATGCGGCCCGCGATGCGGCTGGTGAGGTTGACCTCGGGGGCTTCGATGATCCCGACCACGTCGATTTTGCGGTGATCGATTGGCGGCCACAGGTACTTGCCGCCGAACACGTAGCCGCCCCATCCGAGCGCGGCAATAATGGCGAGCGTGACAATCCGCCGGATAATTTTACGAATCATTTTGATGGTTACCGGGCTGGTGCGGGACGACGGCCGTTCGGATGCGCGCCGATGCTGAGCGCGTGCAAGACCAGCGCGCCGAACTCCGCGGTGATCTCCGCGATCGGGCGGCGCGCCTCGTAATAGAGCATCACCGAGCGCATCCCGCCCAGAATTGCGTGGGTTGCAAGGACAGGGTCGCCGGCGCGAAACGCTCCGGTCTTCATCCCTTCATCGATAAGCGAGGTGAAAAAGCGCACGCCGCGATCGCGCCATCCCTGGATTAGGCGGTTGCGCGCCTGCGCCATCCGCGGTTCCTCGGTCGCCATCAGGCGCAGCAGGTCGCGGCGTTGATCGTAGAACTGGATGGTCAGCGTGATGGCATGCTGGAGGCGGCCTTTGACGGGCGAATTCGGATCGACGGTCGAGTTATAGGAGCGCGCGATCGTTTCGAGCCCGTCGCTCAGAATCTCGAGGTACAGGTCCTCTTTGGACTGGAAGTACAAGTAGAGCGTGCCCTTGGCCACCTCGGCGGCTTCGGCAACCCTGTCCATCGTGACGGCCTGATATGGCTCGTAAGCGAACAGGCGCAGGCCCGCGGCAAGGATCCGCTCGCGCTTGGAGGGCCGGCCCGGATGGACGCCGGCCGCAGCGTCCGGAGCGGACGAGGGAGCAAGAGCCTGGCGGAGATCGGCTGAAGTGCGCTTCATAAACTGACCAGTCAGTCATATTCTTGACATAACTGACCGGCGAGTCAACCGCCGCGCGCCGCGTGGCGCCGCAAAGCGATCGGACGTCAAGTTTGACGGGCGCCGGGGACCAGCCTTAAAATCCGCGCGACCGTGGGCGAGTTAACCGACTATCGCCGAGCCGCCGGGGCCGGAGACTTGACGCGGTCGGTTGGCGATAGCGAAATGAGTAATAGTAAGAGGTAAACCGAGATGAATTCGTTCAAGCAGGCCGCCATCACGAGAAACCGCCGGCGATTTCGAGATCGCCGCTCCGCATGGCGAGGATTTTTCGCCCGGCGGCGGCTGTCCGCGGCGATGCGCGCGGCGCTCGGCATCGCCGGGAGTCTGGCGATCGTCCTTGCCGCAGCCGCGATCGTATCGGCGGGTCCGGTCGAAGGGGGAGGCTGGAATTATACGGATAACGGTCCCTTGGTGTGGAACCAGAATTTTCCCGACCAGTGCGGCACCGGCTCACGCCAGTCGCCGTTTGATATCGTAAGCGCCGATGCGACGCGCGCGCAGCTGCCCAAACTGAAGTTTCACTATAGCCATCCGATTACGTTTCTGGACCATGACGACCAGATCTCGATCGATCATGGCGACGGCAACTACATCACTATCGGCAAGACCCGCTACGACCTGAAGAGTATCCATCAGCATACCCCCGCCGAATACACAGTTGACGGGACGCAATATCCACTTGAATTTCACCTGGTCCACGTCAGCGCAGCGGGGCAGCTTGCGGTGGTGGGGGTATTGGCCAAACCCGGCAAGACCGATAGGGGAATCATCGAACCGCCCAGTTCGGCGGAGCCGGACACCGTCGATATCGATCCGCGCGGGTTGCTGCCGGCAGACCGATCCTATTGGCGCTTCAATGGCTCCCTGACGACCCCGTCAGCGTCGGGCGTGCCGTATCCGCCCTACTGCGCGGAGGGGGTATTGTGGACCGAGATGCGCAAGCCGCTCGAGCTGTCGCCCGATCAAATCACGGCCTTCGAGGACTCGAATAACGCGGTCTGGGGCACCACCAATATCGCGCGTCCGGTGCAGCCGGCGAACGGAAGATTCATCCTGATCCCGGCTTCGGAGCGCGTCAATTCCGATCGCTGACCCGCCCAACAGCGCGAAGCCCGGACTCTCGATTCGAGAGCCGGGCTTCGCGGTTAAGTCGGGTTATGCGCGCGTGCCGTGCCGGCCGAGGCCAGCGCGGGATCGCGATGCCGCTACGGGCAGGAGACGTAGAGATGGAACGGCGAGTCGGTCGGGGTCGTCCCGGTCTTGTCGAAGGTCTGCACGTACACGTCGCCGGTGCTGCTGTTATTGTCGGAATCGACGTCACCCGAGACGCTGATCTGGCCCTGCGCGGGAACTGTGCTTCCCGTGGCGCCGATCGTCGCCTCATACGCGCAACCGCTCACGTCCTTCGGGAAGGTGACCTCATAGATACCCGTCCCCGCGGTATGTTCGACCAAGACCGGCGTGTCCGAGTTGGCGGGCACGCTGCTGTACAAGACGTTACCGGACGAATCGACCACCGCCCAATTGTTCTGCCCTTGCAAGTCCGCAACATCCGTTTGGAGGACGCCGACCTCGCTCTCAAGCGTGTTGACGAGCGCCTGGAGCGCGTCAACCCTGTCTTCGAGGGCTGGCAGGCCGCCGGCTTGCGATTCTCCGCCGCCTTTGCCGCCGCCTTTGCCTTTACCCGGATGCGCGAACGCCGGCGATCCGAGCGTCACGGCGAGCACGACGCCACCGAGAACGCTCCACACGAGGCCAATACGCTTCTTCATGGATTATTCCTCCCTGAGATCCTGAACCGTTGATTGTTACAACTCACGACTCTGTCAGGTCGGGATCGGGTACGAGCGGTGATCGCACCCCATCTCGATCACGGGTCCGATTGTGCCCGAATCGCGAAGTTCCGTCTATGGAAAATGTCGGGCCGGGAACCTGGCATAAACCGGGGGTAGGAAATACCGCCAAAGCATTAACCGAAGGTAGAAAATACCGACAAAAGAGCCGCGAGCCGCGGGGACCTGGCCGCGCGGATGCTCCGCGCGCGGTTCGATCGGGCTATCGACGGCCGCGTGGTTCAATAGCGGTACCAAAACCGCTATCGTCCTCGCCTGAGCGTGAGCGCGTGAGATTTCCGGGCGGCGGATTCGGGCGGCGCATCCCGGGACCGGAAGCGCCGCGCGGACCAGGAGAACCGAATGTGCGGAATTGCGGGAGTGATGATGTCCGGCGACGGGCGGCCGGATGCGGCCGTGCTCGAGCGGCTGAAGCTCGCGCTGGGGCATCGCGGCCCCGACGGCAGCGGACGCCATCTCGAGGGTCCAGTCGGTCTGGTGAGCACCCGGCTTGCGATTATCGATCTGCGCTCAGGCGACCAGCCACTGCACGAACCGCGGGGCGCGACGCTGGTCGCCAACGGCGAAATCTACAATGACCCTGAACTGCGCGCGCAACTGGGCACGGAGGGGTTCCGCACCGGCTCGGATTGCGAATCGCCGCTTCACTTGTACCGGCGCAAGGGTCTGGATTTCGTGGACGAGTTGCGCGGGATGTACGCGATCGCGATTTTCGATCCGGGCGCCGCGCGCTTGATCCTCACCCGCGATCCGTTCGGCATCAAGCCGCTGTACTACGTCGAGAGCCCTGCTGGTTTCGCCTTTGCCTCCGAGCCGCAGGCGTTGCTCGCGGCCGGACTGGCGGCCCGCACGACGCGGCCGCGCGCGCGCGCGGAGCTTTTTCAGCTCAAGTTCACGACCGGCGCGAACACGGTATTCTCCCAGATCCAACGGGTGCTTCCCGGCGAAATGATAGTCATCGAAGCAGGGCGGATCGTCCAGCGGCGGCGGCGCGCCGCGCTGCCCGAGGGCGCGCGGCTGAAGATTGGGCATCGCGATGCGCTCGGCCGCCTCGACGAGATTCTGCTCGACAGCGTACAGCATCATCTACGCTCCGACGTTCCGTACGGGCTGTTCCTGTCGGGCGGAATCGATTCCGCGGCGCTGGCGTATCTGATGGCGCGATGCTCGCCGCAGCCTGTTGTCGCCGCGACTGTTGCGTTTCCCGGCAGCCGCGCGGCGGACGAGCAGGCGATAGCGCGGCGAGTCGCGCAATCGGTCGGCGCACAGCATCAGGTCGTCGAGATGACCGAGCGCGACTTCTGGAACGTCGCGCCGCGGGTGGCCGCCGCGCTCGACGATCCCACCACCGATGCGGCCGCGCTGCCCACCTTCGTGCTCGCGCAGGCGATGCGTCAATCGGTCAAAGTGGTGCTCACCGGCGAGGGCGGCGACGAGATGTTCTGCGGCTACAGCCGATATCGCCGCGCGCGCCGGCTGTGGGGGATGTTCACCCGCCACGCGCGCACCCATGGCGAGTTCAGCGGCTTCGGCAGCCTGGGCGGCGCGCTCGACGGATGGCGCGACGGACTCAACCGCGTCGAGCGCGAGCAAACCCGCGCCGGACGGACTTTCGTGCAGACCTTGCAGGCGGTGGATTGCATGGAATGGCTGCCCAATGATCTGCTGATCAAGGTCGATCGCTGCCTGATGGCCAATGGGGTCGAGGGCCGCACCCCATTTTTGGATCCGGTCGTGGCCGACTTCACATTCCGCCTGCCCGACGCGTTGAAGGCGACGGCCACAATGAGCAAGCGGCTCCTTCGCGACTGGCTATCGACGCGGGTTCCGGCCGCGGAGCCTTACGCGCGAAAGACCGGATTCAACCCTCCGGTAGGCGAATGGATCGCCGCGCGCAAACCGGTAATCGAGACCCTGGTGTCGCTCCAGCCGGGAATCGCGGAGGTCTTCAGCAAAGACGATGTCAAGCGCATGCTCGCCGATCCCGTCCGGCGCCATCAGGCCGCCTGGAGCCTCGTTTACTATGCGCTCTGGCATAGCCATCACGTATTGGGCATCTCCGCCAAAGGCACGGTCGAAGAAGTCCTCGGCGCCGCCCGCCTGGCGGCGTGATCGAGGCGCAAGCGCGCGCTCGCGGATTAGGGAACTCAGCGGGTCGGCGCCAAAGCGGGGCGTGATCCGGGGCGCGGTTATTTTTTGCCGCGCGTGTTGAGCGGATGCTTGCGCATGTAGGCAAGCATTGCGCGCGTCCACTTGGTCGGCCATCGCGAGTGATTGTAGATACCCTCGAGATTGGTGCCGTCGCCGTCCGGGTTGGTGCCGCATTGCGCGATACATTGGCGGGTACGATGCTGATAGAACGCGTCGGTGGGTTTTTTGGGGTTTCCGATTATGACGTCATCGGTGGCCACCCCGGCCATTCGCAGCCGGCCTTCCATTCGCTCGGTGTTGGGGCAGATAGCGGCCAGATCGCACGCGTTGTGTACTTGGAGGGTTGGGACGCCCGGATCGGCGATCTGGATCTCGCTGATTGATGCCGGAGTGCCCGCAACCGGCGTCTGCTCGCAAAGATCGTCTGTGAAGGCCCACGGATCGGGCGATGAATAAACGGATATCGCAGCGATATTTGGACGATTGAGCGCGTAAATATACGCCATCGCGGCCCCGTTGGACCATCCGGTCATATAGATCCGGTCAGGATCGACTCCCCCCGTCGCCGTCTCGACGCCAATGAAATGATCGATTGCCTCCGCGTCCACATTCTCGGGCGGATTTCCCGGCACGGTCGCCGGGGACTGGAACTGCCGGTACCAGTTGTCCCATCCGGGACCGCTGGCATCTCCGGTCGGATAGTGGTGGGTGGTATTGCGGCCCTCGGGCGCCAGCACGATGTAACCCCGCGGGCGCGCCTTGGCGGAAAGTTTCGCGGTATTAAAATATTCGAGCAGGTTCGTGTATGCGATGACATCCGCGGTGTAAAGCGACGGATGCAGGAACACCACCATCGGCAACGGCGTCGATTGGGATACGTTCGCCGGCGTCCACACACAAGCGTAGCGGTCCGTGCCGTCGCTATCCGGCCACGGGCCGAGCAGCGAACCGCCCTCCGGGCAGGCCGGAACAGGATCGGCGAGCAGGGTCGCGGGCGCGTCGCCCCACGCTGTGCAACTGTCGGCCGCGTAAGCACGCCCCGATTGCGTGGAGCTCGCCGCAAGTACGAGCGCAAACAAAATTACGCGAGCCTTCACTCCGGTCAGCTTGAAAGCGGTAAATTTCAACGCCGCCCCTCGTTCCGTCACCGTCACAATTTCGATCACGCCGCGCGGTTACGGAAAACTCGATGCTGGATCGATTAACCCAACCGGCCCGCCTCTACAAGCCTTGCGGTCGTAAACCGCGAGGCGGCGCTCCGTCGATCCGCCGCGGCGCTGGTTTCGAGCGCGGCGCTACGTGGGCGGCAGGATGATCGTCAGGGCGGCGCCCGTCGCGTCGCCGTCGACGATCGCGATCCATTGCCCCTTGGGCGACCAACTGAGCTCGGCGACTCCGCGCGCTGGTCCGTAGGCGATCTGAAACGCGCTGTCCGCGTGAATCGTGTAGGTGATTATCTTGCGCAGCGCGACTGGGTTGGCGGGTTGGAAGGTCTGGATCGCCGCGCGGTCGGTAGCCCTCGAGTACGCCATCGTGCTCGCCGCGAGCATCGGCGGCACGGTCTTGAAGCCGAGCTGCTTGATCGCTATTTCCGGTTGATCGCGATCGAAAATCCCCAGCTCGGCGGTCACCGGCACGAACGGATTGGCGTCGATCGCCTTGAACGTCAGCTTCCGATTGCCCAGCGCCAGAATCGAGCCGGTTAAGGTGTAGCCGGCCGCGCCGCTCGAGACCGCGATCAGCTTGTCGCGGCCGCTTGCGATCTCGTGCTTGAAGACGCCGAGGCTCTTGCTGGCCGGAATCGGCTGCACGAACAGAAATGCGCTCTCGTCTCCCGGTTTCCATCCGAGCACCCGCACGGGAGGGTTCGCGGCGATGCGCGTGCACGTCGAATGGCGCCGGTCGATAAGCGCCGGCGATAACCCCGCGCCGCCCGCACTCACCCCGTAGGCGCCGAGCGGACTCCAGTACAGCTTGCCGACCGCGCACTTGAGCTTCATCGGCACGACCGAGCCGGGGCCCGCGACGACCAGGATTTGCAGCCCTTGCGACGGCTTCGGGAGCGGCTCCGGCGGCAGGCCGCTATCGTCGGGAGCAGGCGGCGGTATCACCGGCTGAGTAGCGCTCGGCGCAAGCGAGATCGCGACCGAATTGACATTCAGCCAGCTCAGGCTGGCCATATCGTAGCTGCCGTCGAAGCTGGTTATCGGACGCCCCGGGCCGGTTGCGATCAGGTCGCGCATCACGATGTCGAGCCGGTTCTGTGCGGCCACCGCGACCGCGATCGCCAGGGTCATTCCGTCGGGGCTGGCGGCCATATCCAGAATCCGTCCCGGCTCCGCCGAGCCCGGGCCGGTCTCGGCGGCCAGGACGCGCGAATTGTGCCATCCGGGACCGCTGAAGCCGAGCACCACGAGATGGCCGCCGGAACTTCCGGCCACGCCGATTTCGTTGCCGTTCTGGAGCCATAGCGGCGGATGACCGGCCAGCGGTGAGAATCCGCGTGGCAGCACGATCGTCGAGATCACCTGGATTCCCGCGGTGATATTGAGCGTCGCGGTACCCTCGGAGTGGGTGGGCGTCCGCTTGGGCGCGGCGGAGTTGGCGGTGGCCGAGCATCCGCTCAGGAATGCGATTTCGGCGCACAGTATGAAGATGAAGAAAGACCTGCTCATGGAAAACCGGTAGTCTAGATGGCGCGGGGTCAAAAGGCGACCGGATTACACTCATGAATAGATCATTGCTGAAGGACTTGTGGATAAGCCGGGAGGCTCGGATCGCGGTGATAGTGGCGATCATGAGCGGGCTGGGCGCGGGCTTTTGCGCGGCCGGGGATTGGAGAACCGGCCTGATGCTGATCGTGGTGGCGGGCGGCGTGATCGCCGCGTTTTGGTTGATAATCGTGCGGCCGGCAAGAATTCCGCGCGACGCGGTGGTGTGGCTTCATCTGGGCGGCGCGATTCATGAAGACGTGCGCCGCGTGCCGCTGGCGCAACTGTTCGGCTCGTCCGCGCTGAGTTTGCGCCATCTGCGCTACGGGCTCGAGGCGATAGCCACCGATACCTCGGTGCGCGCGGTGATCGTGCAGATCGTCGGAGTCGAAGCGGGGCTTGCGACCGCGCACGAACTGCACCGGCTGCTGCGCGCGGTCGGCCGCGGCGGCAAGCGCGTGATCTCGATTATGACCGGCGACTCGCCCTCGGTGCGCGAATACCTGATCGCGGCGGGCGCCGGTGAGATTGTCGCCAATCCGGACGTGATGCTCACGATGCTGGGGGTGGCGATCGGAAATCCCTTCGTGCGCGACGCGCTCGAAAAAGCCGGAGTGGGTGCGCAGATCCTGCAATGGAAAGAATACAAGGGCGCCGGCGAGATGTTTACCCGCGACGCCATGTCGCCGGCGGTGCGCGAGAGCCTCGATGCGATTATCGACGACTGGATGCAAATCATAGCCGGCGCGATTTCCCAGGCGCGCGGAATTACGCTCGAGCGGGCGCGTGAGCTGGCTGGCGCGGGATTTATCGGCATGAAGGCGGCGCGCGAAGCCGGGCTTATCGATCGCGCGGGCTATATGGAAGACCTGCGCGCCGGTTTCGATCCTGACGGCAAGCGCAAGTGCTTCGTCAGCTTCGCGCGCTACCTGCGCCACGCGGCCTATGTCCGCGAGCGCGGAAATCGTCCGCGGATCGCGCTAATCGTCGGCGCGGGTCCGGTCATCGCGGGCGATGCGCGTCCGGGCGGCGAATTCATTTCCGGCGAAACGACGGCGGAGCTTTTCGAGCGCGCCTCGCGCGATGAATCGGTGCGCGCCGTTGTGTTCCGCGTCAACTCTCCCGGCGGCTCCGCGGTCGGCTCCGACATGGTATGGCGCGCGATGCGCGAGGCGCAGGGGCGCGGCAAGCCTGTGATCGTGTCGATGGGCGACGTGGCGGGCTCGGGCGGATATTACGTCGCGATGGGCGCCGACGCGATCGTGGCCGAACCGGCGACGATAACCGGCTCGATCGGAGTAGTGTTCGCGAAATTCGAGGTATCGCGGATGCTCGCGCGGCTGGGGGTGCGCTTCGATTTCGCCAAGAGCGGCGAAAGCAGCGACGCGATCTCAATTGCGCGGCCCATGAGCGAAACCGAGCTTGCGCAGATCAACGCCGCCATCGGCGAGGTGTACGGCAACTTCACCGCCAAGGTCGCCGAGGGCCGCCGCCTGGATCCCGGTCAGGCGGAAGCGCTTGCCAAGGGACGCGTGTGGAGTGGAGTCGCGGCCAAGGAACGCGGACTGATCGATGAACTCGGCGGGCTGGCCCGCGCGATCGAGATCGCGCGCGCGCGCGCGCATATCCCCGAGCATCAGAAGCATCGGATGGTCGTGTACGCGCCGCGCGCCGGCTTGATGTCGCTCAGAAAGCTGCTTGCGCCGGGCGCGTCGGCTACACAGTGGGGCGCGGACCTGATCGCCGGCGCGCTTGGGATGCCGCCCAGCTGGGCGCCCGCGATGATGACGATCCTCGCGCGCGGCGGCGCGCTACTACTGTGTCCGTGGGTCGAGCGCTGACGCGCCCGAGCGTGCGCTCAGCCCGCGCGCGGCGGTGACCCTGGCGCGGCGGCGTCTTCGCGCAGCATCGCGGCGTGACGGCGGTCCGCTTCGGGGCGCGTTTCGGCGATCGTGGAGAGCATCTCGGCGTGAATCCTTGCGTTCGAGGCGAGGATATTGCCGCCGTCGATTTCGAGCGCGGAGCCGTCCATGTTCGACACCGCGCCGCCCGCTTCTTCGACAATCAGCCCGCCCGCCGCGACATCCCAGGCCTTGAGCCCGAACTCCCAGAATCCGTCCGTGCGGCCGATGGCTACATTGGCGAGATCGAGCGCCGCCGCCCCGGTGCGGCGCACGCCCTGCGAGCGCATCATGAACGCCTCCCAGAACGACAGGTAGAAGCGGCGCCGCTCGCGGCGGTCATAGGGGAAGCCGGTTGCGAGCAGGGCCGACCCGATTGCGGAGGTCGCGCTTACCTTGATCGGTTTGCCGTTGAGTTTGGCGCCGTGTCCGCGCTGCGCGGTGAAGCATTCCCGATGCAGGGCGTCGTAGATGACGCCGAGGCGGGTTTCACCGCGGCGCTGATAGGCGATCGACACGCAGAATTGCGGGAACGCGTGGGCAAAATTGGTGGTGCCGTCGAGCGGATCGATAATCCATCGATGCTCGCTGTGGTGCGCGCTGGCGCCGCTTTCCTCGGCCAGGATCGCGTGAGTTGGAAACGCGCGCTGGATCACCTGAATCACGGCGGCTTCGGATTCGCGGTCCGCCTCGGTGACCAGATCGATCGAATTCGATTTGCGATCGATGGTGATGCGCGAGAGGCGCTTTAAGTGGATTTTGCCAGCCGCGCGCGCGGCGCGCATCGCGACCATTTCGATTTCGGTAGCCACGGCGCTCAGAACATATTCCAGCTATCGCCGGGATTAAAGCGCAAAAAAAATCAAAACACCAAAACACGAAGAAGAGTTCAGAACACCAAGGCACCAAGAAGCTTGTGTCTTGGTGTTCCCTTGGTGTCTTGGTGTTTCTCTGTTTCTTTTTTGCCGCCGCGATACCCTACCAGCGCGGTTTCTCGGCGAGCGAAATTCCGAGCGCGGCTTTGCCGATCAGCTCACGGGCGCGCGCGTTGGACAGCGGATGATTTATTCCGGCGCGCACGTCGCGGAAGTAACGCTCGAGCGGAAATTTCTTGAGCATCCCGTGCGCTCCGACCGCCTCCATGCACAGATCGACGGCGCGAATCGCATTGTTGGTGGCGATGTATTTGGCCATCACGGTCCGCGCCAGTCCGGCTTCGCCCTGGAACGTGGAGCGATCGGCGATATACTCGCGCATCGTGTCCAGATACAGCGCGCGCGACTGCGCGAGCAGGGCTTCGGCGTCGGCGATCGCGAACTGGATGGCGGGCAGATGCTTGATCGGGCGGGGTAGGGTGATCGGCTGGAAGCGGGCGCAAAAATCGCGCGTGAATCTGAGCGCCGCGATCGCGACTCCGGTGTAGATCGCCGCGACCGATAAGCCGAACCACGCGAACAGCGAGATCGCCTGATGATCGATCGGGCCGGCCGGACGCGACTCCGCCATCGCGATCGCCGGCACGCGCACGTTTTTGATGTTGAGGTCGTGGCTCGCCGTCGCACGCATCCCGAGCGCATCCCAGGTTTCGACCAGCTCGAGTCCGGGGGCGCCGCGCGGGACGACAAAGGTGGCCGAGCGCGGCGGAGTTTCATCGCTCAAGGTCGCCATCACCATGAAGAAATCGATCACCGGCGACAGGCTGGTGAAGGTTTTGCGGCCGCTCAGGACATAAAATTCGCCGTCGCGTTTGGCCTGCGTGGCGAACACGCCCCAATCGCCGCCGGTTTCCGGTTCGCTGATTCCGCCGCCCAGAATCTGGCGCCCGCGCGCGATCGCCTCGAAGAACAGATGCTCCTGCTGGCGGCCGGTCGAGCGCTCGACCATGCTGCCGAGGCCGAACAGATGCATGTTGATCGCGAGCGCGGTCGCGCCGCATCCCTGCGCGAGCTGTTCCTGGCAGAGCACGAAGTCTTCGAGGTCGCCGCCGAGTCCGCCGAAGCGCTCGGGGATCAGCAGGCCGGTGTATCCCGTGTCTTTCAGGCGCTGAACGTTTTCAGTGGGAAACGAGTTCTCGCGATCGTGCGCGCCCGCGCGGATCGCGAAGTCAGCCGCGAGTTCCGCGGCGAGGGCAACCAGTCTTTGGCGTTTATCAGACATGCGGAAAATCTATCTTGGACCCGCGCCACCGCGCCATAGCCGCCGCGCGCCTCCCGCGCCTGGGTTTGGTGGCGCCGTCCGCAGCCGGTGTGGGGAGTAAAGCCTGTGCCACGGGAAATCGCGCCAGTCAGCGGGCCGCCGACTGCTCGGCCATTAGGCGCTGCGCGTAAGGCATGATGGTCGAGAACAGATCGACCCGCGAATCGAGTGTCTTGCCAAGCCCCGAGAGCAAGCCCATCACGCGGTTGACCAGCAGCACATCGCCGGGAACCTCGACGATCGGGTTGGCGCGCAGCGCCCGCGGCAGCTCGTCGTTGAATTTCTCGATCAGGTCCTTGTCCGCATAGGCTTTGTTGCGCGCTACAGTCTGGCCGAGGAAAAGATCGGCGACGGTCAACAGCGTGTCGGGCGATCCGTCGCGGGTCCGGAAGCCCAGCTCGGTGAAGGCGCGGATCGTCGCGGCGCGATCTCCGGTGAGGATCGCGAACGTCAGGCGCACCATCCCGTCGCGAAACGCGGGCGGAAAATCCTTGGCGAGTCCGAAATCCAAATACACCAGGCGCGGTCCGGGCTGGACCAGGATATTGCCGGGATGCGGGTCGGCGTGAAAGAAACCGTCGCGCAGGATCATCGCGCAGAACTGGTCCATCAGCTTTTGCGCGACCGCGCGCTTGTCGATTCCGGCACGCTCGAGCCCGGCGAGATCGGTGATCTTGACGCCCTCGATCAACTCCATCGTGAGCACCCGGCGCGCGCTGAACTCGCGAAAGATTTCCGGCACTCCGACCGCCGGATCGCCCGCGAAGTTGCGCCGCATCGTGTCCGCGTTGTCGGCTTCATTAACGAAGTCGAGCTCCATCGGGATGTACTTCAGGCCCTCGCGAGCGACCACGCGCAGATCGAAATCGCGCTCGAGCCACGCGAGCCAGCGCAGCACCAGCAGCAGGTTGCCCAAATCGGCGCGCACCAGCCCCTCGATACCGGGGTATTGCACCTTGACCGCGCAGCGCCGTCCGTCGTGCAACCGCGCGGCGTGCACCTGCGCGAGCGAGGCCGATGCGATCGGGATCGGGTTGAACTCCGCGTATGCGGATTCGAGCGGGCGGCCGAGCTCGCGCTCGATCTGCTCCCGGATCATCGGGAACGGCCGCGGCGGCACGCGATCGTGCAGTGCCGCCAAGGTCGAGACCCATTCGTCGGGCAGCACGTCGGCCCGGGTCGCGATGAACTGCGCGGCCTTGATGAGCAGCCCTTCGAGGCGAATCGCGGTGGCAAACATCGCGCGCGCGGCGCGCGCGTCCTGACGCCGATACAGCCGAGCCTTGTTGCGCGCCGAGACCAATCGGGTCCAGAGCTGAATCGATTTGTAACCCGCGTAAACCCGCAGCGCCAGCCAAACCACATTGCCCATGCGCCATGCGCGCGTCGCCAGCCCGGGAACAGGCAGGTCGGTGGGAAATTCTATCGGGTAGGTGATGCTCGAGGCCATGAATTGAACGGATGTGGAGCCGGTAACCGTTACCAGTCTAAACCAACTGCCGTATCGAAAGAACCATAGGTGACGCGCCCCGAACCGGTTCGATTGACACCGCGTCGAACCACGGGATATGATTCACGTCATGAAGGCAAGTAACGCAGTGCGCCTAGTCCCCAATTCAGATTGTGTCCTCATGAATTGAGACGGACTGCGATATTTGGCTTGAATCAGCCCTGACGGCATTGAGGCCGCCAGGGCTTTTTTTTGAACCGGAGGGGAAGTGCCCAGCAACGGCGACAATCGAGCGATTCGCGGGATCATCCGTCGCTACTACACGGTGTGGTGGATGTACTCGTTCGCGGGTGGATTCCTGTTCGGCGTCTATCCAATTTTCCTGCGCTCGCGCGGGCTTGATCAGTTCGAGATCAACTCGGTGCTGGCGACGTACTTTGTGGTCCTGTTCATCACCGACGTTCCGACCGGCGCGTTCGCCGACGCGCTCGGACGGCGGCGCTCGTTCATCGTGGGCGCGGCGCTGCGGGTTATCGCGTTCCTGACCTATTTCCTGGCGCATCATTACTGGATGTTCCTGATCGCCGAGAGTATCGACGGAATCGGCACCACCTTTGGCAACGGCGCGATCGATGCGTGGGGCGTTGATGCGCTTGACGACGCGGGCTACGACGGAATCAAGGACCGTCTGTTTTCGCGCATCTCGCAACTCTCGAGTGCGGGCTTCATGGGCTCGGCGATGATCGGCGCGTACGTCGCCGACGTGAATCTGGCGTGGCCGTGGTTGCTCGGTGCGGCGGGCTACCTGGTAAGCGGAGTGGTTGGCGCGGTGCTGATGCGCGACGAAAAGCCGCGCGGCGCGCATCTCGAGTTGCGCGCGATTGGCGGCCAGGTGGCGGCGCGGGTGCGCGACGGCGTGCGCCTCGGATTCGCGATCCGTCCGGTTCTGATCCTGAGTGCGGCGGGCGCGGTCACGTTTGCCGCGTGGGCGCCGTACTGGCTCGAATGGCCAATCATGTTCAACGAACGCTTTTCAGTCGGCGTATGGATTGTAGGATGGATCTACTGCGGGCTTACCCTGGCGCGGATGATCGGCGCCGAGGTGATGATTCGCTTTGCCCCCGACGAATCCGCGCGCGCAGCGCGGGTCAGCGCGTTGATTATCGGGGCCAGCGTGATGTTGTTCCTGGCGGGCGCGTTCGGCGGACGCCCCGGGCTGGCACTTGCGATGCTGTTCGGGATGAACGTGTGCACGGGCGGGATGCAGCCGCTGGTGCAGAGCTGGTTCAACGAAAATATAGAGTCGAACCAGCGCGCAACACTGCTGTCGTTTTCAAGTACCTTCCAGACCGCCGGCGGGTCGGTCGGACTGCTGCTCGGCGGCGTGATCGCGGACACCTCGGGAATACCGTTCGCGTGGCAGATCGCGGGCTTGCTCTCGCTGGCAGCGGTTCCTCTGTACTGGTCGCTGAGATCGCGCCAGGTCCAGGCCGCTTCGGCGGCCGCGCAAGCCGACTGACATCCGATCCCGCCGGCGGCCCGCGCAGATTGACTGCGCGGGCGCGCCGAAGCGGTGCGGGCCGCTCAGCGTTCCGGTGGTTTGCGAATGGTATTCAGAATGAAGATGTAGTCCTGCTTGGACAGAATCGATCCGAGCGTCGCCAGGCGCGAAAGCGCCTCCATCTCCTGATCGGTGATTTGGTGCAGCGCGCGCAGCTCCCGATCGGCGTTGAACGACTCCCAGACCTCGCGGCGAAAAGTCGCTTTGCCAAGTCCGCCATTTCGTGCGTGATTAAGTTGTGCCATGTTCTCCCCTGCTGACCCGAAATTTATACTAAAAGCAGTGAATTGATGCAAACAGTTTGAAGGCCTTTTCAAAACAAATCGTGGCGTGCCTAAAAGGCACTGTGCCGAGCCGTTTCGGGGGCACGCCCCCTCACGGCGGCAGTTAGGCGAAAATCGCGCGCGGGCCTGTTCCCCATTACGATATTCGCCTGATTTTGGCCCCGGCGCGCCGTCCGATGCGCAGTGTAAGGAGACGAATTGCGGCGCGGCGCGATTCAGCCCGATATGGTTGGCGTAATGCCGCTGCCCGCGATGCCACTAGCGGCGCACCGGAGGGTCCGTTAAAACTATAGCTGCACCCGGCGCATCGCGTGCGCCCGCGACGAGGATTTATTCGGATTCAGATGGATTTTCCCAGAATCAAGCGGCTGCCGCCCTATGTCTTCAACGAGATCGGAGAGCTGTGCCTTAAGGCGCGCCGGGCCGGTGAGGATATCATCGACTTCGGCATGGGAAACCCCGACGAAGCTACTCCGCCGCACATCGTCGCCAAACTTATCGAGGCGGCCGAGAAACCGGCCAATCATCGCTACTCGGTTTCGCGCGGAGTCTACAAGCTGCGCCTGGCGATTACCGATTGGTACAAGCGCCGCTACGGAGTCGAGCTCGATCCCGACGGCGAGGCGATCGCGACGATCGGCTCGAAGGAAGGGATCGCGCACATGGCGCTGGCGATCCTCGACCAGGGCGACGTGGTGCTCGCTCCCACGCCGACCTATCCGATACATCAGTACGGATGCATCATCGCGGGGGCGCAGGTGCAGGGCGTGCCGATGCGCGCGACGGGCGAGGAATTTTACGAGGAGCTGGCCTCGATCGTCAGCCGCACCTGGCCGCGGCCCAAGTTCATGATCATGAACTTCCCGCATAATCCGACCACCGCGACCGTGGACTTGCGCTTCATGAAGCGGGTGGTGGATTTCGCGCGCGAGAACCAGATGATGGTGGCGCACGATTTCGCATACGCCGACCTGTGCTTCGACGGGTACGTGGCGCCTTCGTTCATGCAGGTTCCGGGCGCCAAGGATATCGGCGTCGAGTTCTTCACGCTGTCCAAGAGCTACAACATGCCCGGATGGCGGGTCGGTTTCGCGGTCGGCAATCGCGAGATGATCGGCGCGCTGGCGCGGCTCAAATCGTATCTCGACTACGGGATGTTCGCGCCGGTGCAGGTCGCCGCGATCGCGGCGCTCAACGGACCGCAGGACTGCGTCGCCGAGATCACCGCGACTTACCAGCGGCGCCGCGACGTGCTGGTCGAAGGGCTGAACCGCGCGGGCTGGATCGTCGAGAAACCGAAGGCCACGATGTTCGTGTGGGCGCCGATTCCGGAAGCGTTTCGCGCGATGGGCTCGCTCGCGTTCGCGAAGTTTCTGCTCGCCGAGGCCAAGGTCGCGGTGTCGCCGGGGGTCGGCTTCGGCGCCGACGGCGACGGGTTTGTACGCTTCGCCCTGATCGAGAACGAGCATCGCACGCGCCAGGCCGTGCGCGGAATCCGCCACGCACTCGCCCTCGGCGGGGCGGACGCCACGGCCCGCCGGGCGGCGCGGGCTTCCTGATCGGTCGCGCATCGCATCCGGTGAAAGTTTGAAACCGATTCGGCTAGCCCTGCTCGGATGCGGCACGGTGGGCGGCGGCGTGGTCAAGCTACTACGCCGCAACGGCGCCGCCTATGCGCACAAACTCGGCCGCCCGCTCGAACTTGTGGGCGTGGCCGACCGCAGCCTCAAACCCGATCGCGCCCTTGGCCTGACCCGCGAGATCATTACGCGCGACGCCGCCGCGCTGGTCGTGCGCGAGGATATAGACATCGTGGTCGAGCTGTTCGGCGGCGTCGAACCCGCCCGCGGCCTGATCTTAAAGGCGCTCGCCGCGGGCAAGGACGTGGTGACGGGGAACAAGGCGATGCTGGCGGAGCATGGCGCGGAGATTTTCCGGGCGGCGGCGCGCGCGGGCCGCGCGGTCGGTTTCGAGGCCAGCGTCGGCGGCGGTATCCCGATCATCCGCATCCTGCGCGAAGGGCTGGTGGGCGATCGCCATCGCGCCGTGTACGGAATCGTCAACGGCACCTGCAACTCGATTCTGACCACCATGACCGCGCGCGGCGCCGAGTTCAAAGACGCGCTGGCCGCCGCGCAGCGCGCGGGCCTGGCCGAGCCCGATCCTGCTCTGGACATCGGGGGCCACGACGCTGCGCACAAACTCTGCCTGCTGGCGGCGCTGGCGTTTGGCGTGATGCTCAAGCCCGCGCAAGTCCATACCGAAGGCATCACAAAAATCACCCAGGACGATATCGCGTACGCGCGCGAGCTCGGTTACACGGCCAAACTGCTCGCGATCGCCAAGGAGGACCACGGCACGATCGAGGCCCGCGTGCATCCGACCCTGCTGCCGCGCGAGCACGTCCTGGCCAATATCAACGACGCCTACAACGCGATCTATATAGACGGTGAGGCGCTGGGCACCACGCTCTATTCCGGCTTGGGCGCGGGGCGGATGCCGAGCGCGACCGCGGTGCTCGCCGATATAATGGAGATCGCGCGCGAGCGCGGCGCGGGCGGCGCCGGGCGCGCCCACGCGCTGGGGCATCCGGTCGAACTCATCCGGCGCGCCCGTGTCAAGCCGATGGCCGACGTGGTATGCGAATACTATCTGCGGTTCATGGCGCGCGACGTGCCGGGAGTGCTGGGAGGGATCGCGTCGGTTTTGGGCCGCAATGGAATTTCGATAGCCTCGGTCATCCAGAAGGGCCGCGGAGAAAAGAAGACCGTGCCGGTAATCATGCGTACCCACGCCGCACCGGAGCGCAACCTGGTTCGCGCGCTTGCGCGTATCGAGCGCACATCGATGGTGGACGCGCAGCCGGTATTCATCCGGATTGAGGAGAATCTGTAATCCAATGGCCGCGCAGGACCAATATCCAGATCATCCGCCGCGGCTCATGCGATGGCCCGGGCTGATCGAGCATTATCGGCGCTTCCTGCCGATCGCGGACGATGCTCCGATCGTGACCCTCAACGAGGGCAACACGCCGCTAATCGAGGCGCCCGAGCTGGCCGCGCGGCTCGGCCCAAATATAAAGGTTTACTTGAAGTTCGAGGGCGCCAATCCCACCGGCTCGTTCAAGGACCGCGGGATGACGCTCGCGATCTCGAAGGCCCTGGGCGAAGGCGCCAAGGCCGTCATCTGCGCCTCGACGGGGAACACCGCCGCGTCGGCGGCCGCATACGCGGGCCGCGCGGGTCTGCGCGCCTTCGTGCTGATTCCCAAGGGCGCGGTGGCGCTGGGCAAGCTCTCGCAGTCGGTGATGCACGGTGCGCGGGTGCTCGAGATCATCGGCAACTTCGATATCTGCCTGAAAGTGGTGCGCGACCTTGCGGAACGCGACCCGGTGCGAATCCGCCTGGTAAACAGTATCAATCCAGATCGGATCGCCGGGCAGAAGACCGCCGCCTTCGAGATTTGCGACGCGCTTGGCGACGCGCCAACGCATCAGTTCCTGCCGGTCGGCAACGCCGGGAACATCACGGCCTACTGGGCGGGCTATCAAGAATATAAATCGATCGGGCGCGCCGCGCGTCTGCCCCGGATGATGGGTTATCAGGCGGCGGACTCCGCGCCGATCGTTATTGGCCGTCCGATCGACGACCCGCACACGGTCGCGACCGCGATCAAGATCGGCAATCCCGCGAGCTGGAAGGGCGCCACTGGCGCGCGCGACCAATCCGGCGGCGTGATCGACATGGTGACCGACGCCGAGATTCTGGCGGCGTATCGCCTGATCGCGGCGGGCGGCGTGTTCGCGGAACCCGCGTCCGCGGCCTCCGTCGCGGGGCTTTTGAAATACGGCGCGTCGGGCGCGCTCAAGCCGGGCTCGGTTTGCGTGTGTACGCTCACGGGTCACGGGCTCAAGGACCCCGACACCGCGCTCAAGAATCTCTCGAACACGATTGTGCTCGAACCCGACCTCAAGAAGGTGATGAAAATCGTCGAAGAGGGCTAGCGCGCGTGCGCGCTAATCCGGAACGTGAGATACCGCGCATGAAATACGTAATCATCCACGGCGACGGGATGGCCGATTGGCCGTGCGACGAGCTTGGCGGCAAAACTCCGCTCGAGGCCGCGCGCAAGCCCAACATGGATCTGCTCGCGACGCGCGGAGTCCTGGGCCTGACCGCGACGATTCCCGCCGGGATGCCCTCGGGCAGCGATGTCGGCACGATGTCGATGCTCGGCTACGACCCGCGCCGCTACCATACCGGGCGCGCTCCGATCGAAGCGGCCAGCCAGGGAATTGCGATGGGTCCGCGCGACGTCGTGTTCCGCATGAATCTGGTTTCGCTCACGCCGGGAGAAGGCTCCGCGCGGATCATGAATGACTTTACCGCCGGGCACATCACCAGCGAGGAAGCGGCGCGGATTGTCGCCGACCTCGAGCGCGAACTTGGCGGCGACGGTATCGAGTTTAAGCCCGGCGTCAGCTATCGCCATCTGATGGTCTGGCGCGACGGAATCGGCGCCACACGGCTTACGCCCCCGCACGACATCACCGGCCAGGAAGTCGAAGACCATCTCCCGCAGGGCGAAGGCTCCGAGCGCCTGCGCGATCTCATGCGCCGCGCGGCTGCGATCCTCGCGCGGCATCCGGTCAACGATGCCCGGCGCGCCGCCGGCAAGCCGCAGGCATCCTCGATATGGTTTTGGGGGCAAGGGACGCGCCCGGCGGTGCCAACCCTGAGAGAGCGCTTCGGCGTCGAGGGTTCGGTCATCTCGGCGGTCGATCTGGTCAACGGGATCGGACGGCTGGCTGGCCTCGAGCCGATCAAAGTTCCGGGCGCGACCGGATTTCTGGATACTGATTACGCGGCCAAGGCTCGCTACGGACTTAACTCGCTGCGGCACAAAGACTTTCTGCTGCTGCATATCGAAGCGCCCGACGAAGCCGGCCACATGGGCCGCGCGGATCTGAAGCAGGAAGCGATCGAGCGGATCGATGAATTGATCATCGGTCCGATGCTGCCGGGGCTGGCCGCGATGGGCGAGTTCGCGATTCTGTTGCAGCCCGATCACGCCACCCCGTCGAAGTTGAAAACTCACTCGCCGGAGCCGGTCCCGTTCGCGCTGATGACCTCGCGGGCGTACGCGCGCGCGGGTGGCGCGCATCGCCGCTATACAGAGGACGAAGGCAAGCGCACGGGACTCGAGGTGAGCGACGGATACCGGCTTATCGAATCGCTGTTGGGAAAGGGTGGCGTTCTAGGCCAGGTTTGATCGGCAAGTCTGAACGGGAGGAGCGATGGAACGCAATCTGGCTTTGGAAGTAGCACGGGCGACCGAGGCCGCGGCGCTGGCCGCCGCGCGGTTTATCGGCAAGGGCGATGAGCGCACCTCGGATCGCGCGGCGCAGGACGCGATGCGCGCGACGCTCAACTCGATTGCGATGGACGGCAAGATCGTCATCGGCGAGGGCAAATCCGACGAGGCCGAGTTCCTCTATGAGGGCGAAATCGTCGGCACCGGCGCGGGGCCGGAGGTCGATGTGGCCCTCGACGCGCTCGAAGGCTCGCTCATCTGCGCGACCGGCGGGCCCAATGCGCTGTCGTGCGTCGCGCTTTCCGAGCGCGGCAAAATTCTGCGCTGCCCCGACACCTATATGGACAAGATCGCGGTCGGTCCCGCGGGACGGGAGGTGGTTGATCTGGATCGATCACCGACCGAAAACCTGAAGGCGCTCGCCGATGCGAAAAGTGTCTATGTCGAGGATTTGCGCATCGCGATCCTCGACCGTCCGCGCCACGAAAAATTGATCGCCGAGGTGCGCCGCGCCGGCGCCGGAATCAAGCTGCTCTCGGCCGGCGATCTTTCCGCCGCAATCGCCACCACCCGTCCCGAAAGCGAAATCGACATGCTGATCGGCGTCGGCGGTGCGCATCAGGGCGTGCTCGCCGCCGCCGCGATTCGCTCGGTCGGCGGCCAGATGCAGTGCCGGTTCGTGCCGCGCAATCCGCAGGAAGCCGAAGCGTGCCTCGCGATGGGGATAATGGATCTGAAGCGGCGCTACACCCTCGAGGAACTGGCCGGCGACAACGTGATGTTCGCCGCGACCGGCGTCACCACGGGCGACTACCTGCGCGGGGTGCGGTTCTTCTCCGGCGGCGCGATGACCAACAGCGTCGTGATGCGCTCGCAGACCCGGACGGTGCGCTTTATCGAGTCGATTCATCATTTCGATTTCAAGCCGGAGTACTAATCGGCGGTCTCAACATCAGGGGGGAAAATCATGAATAGGTTTTCAATCGGCTCGCTCGCGAAGTCCCTCATCCTGGGCGCCTTGGCGCTCGCACTCGCGGCCTGTAGCGCCGCCGGCACCGCGGCACAGAACGAAGCAAAAATCGGCTGCAAGCTGGACGCGCGGCAGGTCTGTCAGAGCGCGTTGCTGCACCCGGTCGATACCGGCAGCTTCGTCACCAGCAATACGAACTACATCGCGGAGAACAGTACCGCGACCACTTGGATGCAAGTGCCGCTCAAAGCGCCCGGCGGCTCGGAAATCGACGTGCAATGCGAGGTCAACTACGTCAAGAAGCAGGTCATCTATGCGAACCCGATCACGAGCGGCACGGTATCCGACAGCGACCGCCAGTGGCTGCAGAAAACCGGAATGTGTATCGGCGAAGCCGGCACCGAACCCGCCCCCAAGCCAGCCGCCGAGGAATAGCAAGCCCGCGCCGCCGGGCGGCCCTTTCACCCTAATTCGCTATTGAGCCCTGTATACCATATATCATGATGACAATTCCGCTCTTGCTGGATCCCTTGGCGTGTCATTCTCGTGCGCAGAGCATCGGCCGCTTCGGGCGCGGCGGCGAGTCGTGTGCCCTGCCTGCGCGCTGGGGTATTGTTAACTCACCGTCCTGGCTGGCGTTTGCGCGCCGCTGGGTGACAAGCGCCGGCGATTGTCGGCGGCTGTCCGGCTGCCCAAGGATTCGCTCATGCATCGCCAAGCAATCCGGAAAATTCTCCTCCGCGTTGCCATCGGGACGCTGGCTGCGGCGCTCGCGTCATGCGCTACGGTCGGGAACTCGAAGCGGGCTGATGCTGAGATCGGATGCGACTTCGACGCGCCCAAGGCCTGCGCGAGCGCATTGCTTCATCCGGTTGACAGCGACCTCGGGCTCACGACCAGCAACCCCTCATATGTAACTGAAAATGGTCTCGCCACGACTTGGCTGCAAGTGCCGGTCAGGGCGCCGGGCGGATCCGAAATCGATGTCCAATGCCAAGTGCATTACTGGGAGAGAAAAGTGATCTATGCTTACGCGATGCCGAGCGGCATCGTGTCCGGCAAGGATCGCCAATGGCTGCGGCGGGTGGGGCTGTGCCGCGGCGTGCCCGGCGCCGAACCGATGCCGAAGCTGGCGCCGATCAGTTGAGTGCGCGCGCCCGCCGCGTCCGCCAAAATTCTCCGTCGCAGCCGTTCTCTTCCGGCGCATGGCTTGACACAAGCCTGTTCAACCGCGATTACTCGCAGGTTTCGCTCGGTGGTCCATTCGGGGCACAATCGCATCGATGTTGATGCGCTCAGTCGAAACTTCCGCGTATTGGAGGACGATTCCGGATGTGGACTCAATTTACTATCGATGGGAAGCCGGTGCTGTTCAACATGGCAGTCGTCTCGCACGTCACCGAGCGGGCTGACGGCCAGCGCGGATGCCAGCTCTTCACCTCGGCGGCTGAATTCGTCATGGTGGACCAGGGGCTGCGCGAGGTGATGACCCGGCTCGGTCTCGAACCGCGTAGCTGATCCGCGCGAGGTGCAAGCACGATGGAACTGAAGCACGTCATTTTCGAGCACGCCGCTATTGCGACGCTCACCGTCAACCGGCCGACCGCGCTCAACGCGCTCAACCGCGAGGTCCTCGAGGACATCACGCGCGTCATCCGCGAGGTTCGCCACGACTCCGCCGTGCGTGTGCTGATTATCACCGGGGCCGGCGATCGCGCGTTCGTCGCGGGTGCGGATATCGCCGCGATGGCGCAAATGTCGGCTGCCGACGGCCTCGAATTCTCGCGCTTGGGGCATCGCACGATGACCAGTCTCGAAGACCTGCCGATCCCCGTGATCGCCGCGGTCAACGGCTTCGCGCTCGGCGGAGGCACGGAGCTGGCTCTCGCCTGCGATCTGATCGTCGCCAGCGACAAGGCGCGCTTCGGCCAGCCTGAAATCAACCTCGGCCTGATTCCCGGCTTTGGCGGCACGCAAAGATTGGCGCATCGGATCGGCCACGCCAAGGCGCGCGAGCTGATCATGACCGGCGAGATGCTCGACGCGAAAAGCGCGCTCGCGCTCGGGCTGGTCGTCCAGGTGGTCGCGCCCGACGCTCTGATCGGGGCGGCGCGCGCTCTCGCCGACAAGCTCGCCGGAAAATCCGCCTTCGCGCTGCGCCAGGCCAAGGCCGCCCTGCGCGCCGCGGCGACGATGGAAGAAGATGCCGGGCTGCGCTTCGAGCAAGAGGCGTTCGGGGTCGTGTTCGCGAGCGAAGATCGAGTCGAGGGCACCACGGCGTTCGTCGCCAAGCGCCCGCCGCTCTGGAAGCATCGCTAAAGAACGAACAATCCACAGATTACACAGATTGCACAGATTATTGTGCAGCTTGCGCCGTCGAAGCGGCGCGAGCTGCCAATCTTCCTGGCATCTTTGAATCTGTGAAATCTGTGTAATCTGTGGATTGTTTTTATTCCTGTATTGAACACAGACTCTGAACATCCGTTCCACCACGGCGCGGCCTTCTATCGACCGTAGCGGACTTCTACGCTAGATATGAATCGATGGACCTGGAACTGACTCCCGCGCAACGCGGCGCGCGCGACACGGTGCGGCGCTTCGCACGCGAAAAACTCGAGGCGCTCGGCGTCGAGTGCGACCGCACGCACCGGTTTCCCGCCGCCGCGATCGAGGAACTCGCCCGGCTCGGAATCCTCGGTACTTTCTTGCCGGAGAAATTCGGCGGCGCCGGACTCGATCAGGTCGCTTACGCCCTGATCGTCGAGGAGTTGGCGGTCGCGTGCGCTGCGACCGCCGTGATCGTTTCGGCGCACTGCTCGCTCGCGTCGTGGCCGATCCTCGCGCTCGGCTCCGAAGCGATGAAAGACCATCTGCTGCCCAACATGGCGGCGGGGAAATGGCTCGGATGCTTCGCGCTGACGGAACCGCAGGCGGGCTCGGACGCCGCCGGGCAGAAAACCCGCGCGATCCGCGACGGCGACAGCTACGTAATCAATGGCACCAAGAATTTCATCACCAACGCTCCCCAAGCCGGCGTCGCGGTTGTGTTCGCGATGACCGCGCCCGAGAAGGGACATCACGGAATCAGCGCGTTCGCGGTCGAGACCAGCTCGCCCGGATGGGCGGTGACGCGGGTCGAGGACAAGATGGGCATCCACGGCGCGCACTCCGCGCAGTTGAGCTTCACCGACTTGCGCGTGCCGCTGGGAAATCTGCTGATGGGCGAAGGCGACGGCTTCAAGGTCGCGATGAAAACGCTTGACGGCGGACGCATCGGAATCGCGGCGCAGGCGGTCGGAATCGGCCGCGCCGCGCTCGAGGCGGCGCTCAAGTATTCGCACGAGCGCCAGACCTTCGGCCGTCCGATCGCGCAGCATCAGGCGATCCAGTTCAAGCTCGCCGACATGGCGCTCGGCGTCGATGCCGCCCGCCTGCTGACCTTGCGCGCGGCGGCGCTCAAGGACGCGGGCAAGCCGTGCACCAAGGAATCCGCGATGGCGAAATTGTTTGCCGCCGAAACCGCGATGGACGCCGCGAGCGAGGCCGTTCAGATTCACGGCGGCTACGGATACACGCGCGAGTTCAAGGTCGAACGCTACTTTCGCGACGCCAAGATCACCGAGATTTACGAGGGCACCTCGGAAATCCAGCGCCTGGTGATCGCGGGCCAGGTGCTGGGACGCTGAGTTGCCCGACGCTCTGTCGATGAGGCTATCGTGAGCTCGAAAAAACATTGGCTCGAAACGACCTATCAGAAAGCCGCGGAACGTCCGGGCCGCTTCTCGACCGTCTCCGATATGGAGATCGAGCCGCTCTACACGCCCGAGGATGCTCCCGGCGCCTACGACACCGCGCTTGGCAACCCGGGCGAGTTTCCATACACGCGCGGGATTTACGGCTCGATGTACCGCGGGCGGTACTGGACGATGCGCCAGTTCGCAGGCTTCGGTCTGGCCGAGGACACCAACGCGCGTTTCCATTATCTGCTCCTGCAGGGGCAGGACGGCCTTTCCACCGCGTTCGACATGCCCACCCTGATGGGCTACGACGCCGACCACGAGCGCGCCCAGGGCGAAGTCGGACGCGAGGGCGTGTCGGTCAGCTCGATTCACGACATGGTGCGGTTGTTCGACAAAATTCCGCTCGACAAAGTCACCACCTCGATGACCGTGAACTGCTCGGCGTCGGTGCTGCTCGCGATGTACCTGGTGGTCGCCGAGCGCAACGGAATCGCGTGGGACCGCGTGGGCGGCACGATTCAGAATGACATGCTCAAGGAATATATCGCGCAGAAGGAATGGATCTGTCCGCCGCGCCCCGCGCTGCGCGTGGTTACCGACATGATCGAATTCTGCGCCAAGCGGGCGCCGCGATGGCACGCGGTATCAATCAGCGGCTACCATATTCGCGAGGCCGGCTCGACCGCCGTGCAGGAACTGGCGTTCACGATCGCCGACGGGCTTTGCTACGTCGAAGAGGCGGTCAAGCGCGGGCTTGCGGTGGATGACTTCGCGCCGCGGCTTTCGTTCTTCTGGAATCTCCACAACGATTTTCTCGAAGAGGTCGCCAAGCTGCGCGCCGCGCGCCGGATGTGGGCGCGGCTGATAAAGGAGCGCTTCGGCGCGAAGAACCCGCGCTCGCTGATGCTGCGCACGCACGCGCAGACGGCGGGCGCGTCGCTCACTGCGCAGCAGCCGATCAACAACGTCGTCCGCGTCGCGATTCAGGCGCTGGCCGGCGTTTTCGGCGGCGTGCAGTCTCTCCACACCAACTCGATGGACGAAACCCTGGCGCTTCCGACCGAGCAGGCGGTCACCGTCGCGCTGCGCACCCAGCAGATTATCGCCGAGGAAACCGGCGTGACCAACACCATCGATCCGCTCGGCGGCAGCTACGCGATCGAGGCGCTGACCGATCGGATCGAGCGCGAGGCGATGGACTATATCGCGAAGATCGACGCGATGGGCGGGATGATCGCGGCGGTCGAGACCGGCTATCCGCAGCGCGAAATCGCCGAGGCGGCGTTCCATTACCAGCGCCAGCTCGAGAAGGGCGAGAAGACGATCGTCGGCGTCGGCAAGTACTCGGTGCCCGAGGAAATTCCCATCGAAACGCTCAAGATCGATCCGGCGATCGAGGAAAAGCAGGTCTATCGCCTGCGCAAGATGAAACGCGAGCGCAATTCGGTTGCGCTCAAAGGCGCGCTCGAGCGCGTGGCCGAGGCCTGCCGCTCGGGCGATAACCTGATGGATCCGATCTGCGACGCGGTGCGCAATGAGGCGACCGTCGGCGAGATCAGCGATATTTTCCGCGCCGAGTTCGGCGTGTACACCGACCCAGGCTGGATTTAAGCGATGGCTGAAAAGAGACTCAGAATTCTGGTCGCGAAGCCGGGCCTTGACGGCCACGACCGTGGCGCGAAGATTATCGCGCGCGCGCTGCGCGACGGCGGCTTCGAGGTCATTTATACCGGCCTGCATCAGACCCCCGAAATGATAGCGCAAGCCGCCGTGCAGGAAGACGTTGACGCCGTAGGGCTGTCGGTGCTTTCGGGAGCGCACATGACGCTATTTCCCGAAGTGCTGCGCCTGCTCAAAGAGCGCGGCGCCGCCGATGTGGCGGTGTTCGGCGGCGGCATCATCCCCGACGACGACGCGACGAAGCTCAAGCAATCGGGCGTGCGCGAGATCTTCACGCCCGGCGCTTCGACCGAGGACATCGTCAAATGGGTCCACGAAAACGTGAGTCCCAGGCAATAGGTGGCGGCGCGTGAATTTCGATCTTACCGAAGAGCAGAATCGGATTCGCGACACGCTCGCGGCCTTCGCCGAGCGCGAAATCAAACCGTTTGCCGGCAAATGGGACAAGGACGAGACCTTCCCGCGCGAGGTGATCGAAAAGCTTGGCGCGCTCGGGTTTCTGGGCGTCGCATTTCCAGAAAAATGGGGCGGCGGCGCGGCCGGCACGCTTTCCCAGGTTCTCGTGGTCGAAGGGCTGTCGCGTTACGACGCCTCGATCGGCCTTACCTGCGCGGCGCACATGTCGCTCTCGACCGGGCATATCGCGGCGTTCGCCGCCGACGAGCATCGCGACCACTTTGTGCCCGACATGCTCGCCGCGAAAAAGCTCGGCGCGTGGTGCCTGACCGAGCCAAGCTCGGGCTCCGACGCCGCCGCGATGAAAACCCGCGCGGTCCGCTCCGGCGATCATTTCCAGATCTCAGGCAGCAAGATGTTCATCACCAACGGCAGCGTCGGCGACGTGTACGTGGTGATGGCGGTGACCGATCCGGCGATGGGACGCGACGGCGTGTCGGCGTTTATCGTCGAGCGCGGCGCGGCGGGATTATCCAACGGCAGGAAGATCGAGAAGCTCGGGCTGCACGCCTCCGACACGGCCGAAGTGATCTTCGACAACGTCACGATTCCAGCGCGCAATCTGATCGGCGAACTTGGCGCGGGCTACCGGCAGACGCTGAAAGTGCTCGAGGGCGGACGCATCGGAATCGCGGGCTTCGCCGCCGGAATCGCGCGCGGCGCTTTCGAGGAAGCGCGCGCCTACGCGCTCGAACGCCGCCAGTTCCAGAGCCGAATCGCGGACTTCCAGGCGATCCAGTGGATGTTCGCCGATATGGCCACGCGGATCGAGGCCGCGTGGGTGCTTATTTGCCGCGCGGCCGCGCTCAAAGACGCGGGCCAGCCGTATGCGCGCGAGGCCGCGATGGCGAAGCTGTTCGCGTCTGAAACCGCGATGTGGTCAACGATCAAGGCGGTGCAGATTCACGGCGGCTATGGCTACGTGAAGGACTTTCCCGTCGAGCGCTACATGCGTGATGCGAAGCTGTCGGAGATCGGCGAGGGCACCAGCGAAGTGCTGCGGATGATCATCGCGAAGTCGCTGCTGCGCGAAGGCTATCTGCCCGCGTAACGCGCTCAGTCCTCGAGCAAATCGGCGCGCATCGCCTCAAGGTCGGCGGTCTCGAGCCCGATCACCTCACGCATGAAGCCATCGGCGCCGCCCTTTTCGTCGATCAAATCGAACACCGGAGCCAGTTGCGCGGCCGCCAGCGGAGACTGCGGGAAGGTCGCGTTGCTGGCGAGAAAGTCGTCGATAATTCGTTCGCGCTCCACGCCCAGCGTCGCCAGGATCATCGCCGCGCCCACTCCCGTGCGGTCGCGGCCGGCCGAGCAATGAAACAGCAGGGGATAGACCGTGCGCTTGGCGAGCAGCTTGAAGAACCGGCGCCAGTCGTGCCGAAAATGCATCACGAGCGTGTAATGCTCGCGCCCCGGCGCCGCCTTCATCCGCTCGTATCCGCGCTCGGTGAACCATTCATCACCCATCGGGATATGCACCCAGCGGACGCCCCGCATGATCGCCTGATGCGGGCGGCCGAGATTTTTCACCTCCGGATTGCTTTGCAGCGTGACCAGTGTCTTGAGGCTGATCTGATGCAGCGGGTTCCCGGCCGGAACCTCGGCCAAGTGCGCCGAGCGGTAGATGCGCCCCGCGCGCACACGGCGTCCGCCGCGGGTGGGATGTCCGCCAAGATCGCGGAAGTTGCGCCCGCCGAACGCGCGCAGCATCTCGAAATCAAGGACGATACGCTCGCCGGGGACGCCGTTGGGGATTGGTTTTCTATTCGAGTCGGACACCAAAAAAGCTTCCTGTACTGCGGCGGTGCGCGCGCGAGACGCGACACGGTTTGATTTTATACCGCCGCGGCCTCCGGCGCGAGCACGCCGGCGATCCAGCTCGATCGTCACACTCACCACCGATGCGTTCAGCCATGAATCTCGGATTCGATCATGGCCAGGTAGCGGCGATAATCGGGCGAGGTATCGATCAACTCGGCGTGCGGACCTGAGGCGGCAAGGGTTCCGTCCTTGATGAAGATCACGCGGTCGCACGCGGCGAGCGTGTTCGCGCGATGCGCTACGATCACGACGATTCGGGTGCGGGCGAGTTCGCGCAGCGTCGCGATAAGGGCGCTTTCGCTCACCGGGTCCAGCGGCGCGGCCGGCTCGTCGAGCACCAGCACTCCGGGGTTGCAGAGAATCGCCCGCGCGATCGCGATCCGCTGCTTCTGCCCGACCGACAGACGCGCGCCGCGGCGCCCGAGGAGCGTCGCATAGCCGTCCGGCAGCCGTTCGATGAACTCGGCGGCGCCCGCCATCGCGGCGGCGCGGCGAATTTCCTCATCGGCCGATTGGCGGCGGCCGTAACGGATGTTGTCGGCGATCGTTTCCGAAAACAGCGCCTCATTTTGAAACACGAAACCGACCCGGCTGCGAATTTCGCCCGGCGTGAATTGGTGGATGCTCTTGCCGTCGAAAGCGATGTCGCCCGCGGCGAGCTCGATGAATCTTGGAATCGCCAGAACCAGCGTGGTCTTGCCGGCGCCGCTCGGACCCGCGATCGCGATCATCTCGCCGCTGCGGATCGTGAATGACACGTTGCTGAGCACCGGCACTCCGGCGCTATACCCGACCGCGACATCACGCAGCGCAATTTCCTGGATCGCCACCGGCGCGGCGCCGCGGTCGCCTGGCGCGGAGTCCTCGGCGAATCCATCGAGGACGCTGTGCACCCGGCGCAGACCCGCGACGGCGGGTTGAATCGACGCCCAGGTGCCTCCGATCACACCTGCCGGCCGCGACAGCATCGCCCCGTAACTGAGCAGCAGAACCACGTCGCCGAGCGTCATCTTGCCCGTAATCACCTGGGTCATCAGGTAGTAGATCGACGCGATAACTAAAGCACCCGCCGCCGGTACGATGACCAGACCGAGCGCCACCACTATCGCCAGCATTCGGAGCGCGGAACGGTAAGAGCGCCAGCTCGCGGCGTCCACGGATGCGGCCTCGCGCTTTTCGGTGCCGAAGGCTTTGATCAGGCTGACTTGAGCGATGCGTTCTTCGAACGCGGCCATCACGTCGCTACCGCGCTCGCGCATATTCTGGCTTTGGTTGCGGAGCAGGCGTCCGAACAATGCGCCACCGATCGCGACTGCGGGAAGCATCAGCGCGGCGAGGATCGGGATAATCCGTTGGGCGGGAAACTGCGCCCACAGAACGATCAACGCGAGCACAAACATCACGACCGACATCAGCGGCGCCAGCACGGCGGTATAGAGCACCGCGCCGATCGACGCGCTGTCGTGCATCACGCGGAACACCGCGTCGCCCACCTTCTGGTCCGAGTACATCCCGAGCGGCGAACGCAGGAAGCGCCGGTAGATCGCGGTACGCACGCTCTGGTTGATGCGCTGGGTCAGGTCGAGCGTGACCAGTGTCTCGTAATAGCCGAACAGGCCGTTCCACAGGCTCCATCCGTCATTCGCCTCATTCTGGGTGAAGCCGGCCTGGTCGAGTCCGCCGCTGTCGACCGCGGTGCCGAGCGGATCGGCCCGATCGCCAACCATCCCCACCGCGATCGCCGCGAAGCCAAGGAACGCGCAGACCACGAACAACAGCGCCATCCGATTGGGGCCGGCGATCGGCAGCAGGATCGCCGCGGGCCATCCGGTCAGAGGGTGCGCGTCGATTACATTATCGATCACGATTTTGAGCGGCCACGGAGTCGCGAGGAAAAACACCAGCGAGATGAAGGAAAGCCCGCACTTGAGAAAGGCGAGCCTGCGATGCTCGCCGATAAACGGCCAGCTCTTTATGAACAGCCGCGTGGCGGCGACTGGGCCAAGCGATTCGCGCTCGGCGGCATAGAGATGGCTGCGCCGCGGGTCAAAGCGAGCGCCATCGTCCGGTGCTTCCGGCCGAATCATCGCAGCGTCAGACATCGTGCGCCTCGCAATTGGTTTCCGGCTCGACCCTTCCGGCCGCGATCCGGAACGCGCGATCCGCGTGGGCCACCGTGGTCCGGCGATGGGTCGCGACGATCGCCATCCTGTGCCGCGGCGCCTCGGCGAGCCAACCGCGGATTCCACGCATCACGGCGGCCTCGGCGGCGCCGTCGAGCGCCGAAGTCGGTTCGTCAAGCAGCAGGATTGGCACGTCGCGCAGAAATGCGCGTGCGAGTCCGATCCGTTGCGCCTGCCCGGCCGAGAGCTTCGAACCTTTCTCGCCGAGCATCGTGGCAAGGCCGTCGGGCAGTGAGCGAACGAAGTCGCCGAGGGCCGCCCGCTCGATCGCGATTGCGATTTGCGCTTCGGACGCGTCGATTCTGCCGTACGCGATATTGTCGCGGAGGTTGGCGGTGAACAGCGGGCTTTCCTGCAGCGCGACCGAGAGAAGGCCGCGCCATGCAACGAGATCGAAGTCGCGAATTGGCGTACCGTCGAGGGTGATTTCACCGGCCGCCGGTTCATAGAACCTCAGGATCATCGCGATAATCGTGCTCTTGCCCGAGCCGCTGGCTCCCGCCAGCGCGGTAATCTCGCCGGCGCGGGCCTCGAAGGTCACACCGGACATAACCGGGGTGGCGGGATCGTAGCCGAAGCTCACCTGCTCGAACCCGAGTGCCCGCGGCGCGACGGGCGGCATCAGCACGCCGCTGTGAATCGTCTCGGCGGCGGGCATCGCGATCATTTCGAGCACCCGCGCCATCGCGACTGCCACGTCCTGCATACTGCCCCAGCGGTTGACCAGGCGGCGCATCCGCGCGCTAAGCGTGTCCAGCACGCCGAGCGATCCCTGGAAGAAGCCCAGCGATGCGGCTGCTTTGACAAATCCGGTCGAGCCGCCAATCAGCACCTGACGGGCGCCCAGGTAAAGCGCCGCGATATAAGCCGCCGCGCGGATCGAGTTATTCCACACGCGATACCGCGCCATCATCAGGCGCGCGCGGCGCGCCGCGACAAATGCATTCCAGTTGTCGGTGGCGTAGCGCGCGGTCTCAAAATCCTCCTGTCCGAACGCCTTGACGGCTTTGATGGATGCGAGGGTCTCCTCGATCCGCGAGGTCGCGAGCGACGCGGCCACGCGTTCGGCGCGAAATGCGGGCCGCAGGCGGTCGCCATAGAACCACGCAAGTGCGAAATCGATCGGCAGCAGGGCGAGCGCGATACAGCCCATCGTGGCGTTGAACATGAACAGCCAGACGAGATTGGCGATTGCGAACGGAACAAAGCGAATCGGTTCGATTATCAGGCCGTCGATGACTTGCGGAATCGCCGCCGAATCCTGAAACATCCGGAAGATCGCGTCGCCGATTTTCTCCTCGGAATGAAACCGAAGGCTCAGCTCCTGCAAGCGCGCATACAAGTTGACTCTGAACAGGTTCGAGATTCGTTGCAGAATCCAGACCGCGTAGCCAAGCATCATCGCGCCGTATGGAAGCGCGAGCGCAACGGCGACTCCGGCGGCGACGCAGGCATGCCACAAGACCGTCTCGCGCGGTGCGCCGATTGGCACGCGCAAAATCCAGGCCTCCGCTCTCGTCAGACGCTTGCCATTGCCGATCACGTCGAAGAACACACGCACCATCTGGAGGGCGAACAACCCCGCCGGCAGCGCCGGGATCATCATGAGGAACAGCAGCAACAGATGGCGCCGCCACGGGCGGATGAAGGGCCATGCGCGCCGCGGAAGCCGGAATATGTCGCGTGAGGTTAGCCGCGCCGGCTCGGCGAAGGCGAGCTCGGAGATTGGCGCCGGCGCGATCTGGGCCGCGATGTCGCGCGCGCGATCCAAGCTATTTCTTCGCTGCTCCGCCGGCGGCCACGGTCAGCAGATCTTCCTCGAGGGTTTCCTTGGAAGTGCAGGCGAGTTTTTGCTCGTTGGCTCCCAGAGCGTAATCGCCCTGAAAATCGGCGTTGACCGAAGCGAACGTCGCGCCCGGCCCGGATTTCTGCAGGTTCACTGTCACCGTTACCGAGCCGTCTTGAAGCTGGAAGAGCATATGCACTCCGGTGGCGGGGCAGAACGCCCACTGGCTCCAGTGTCCATTGTCGATTCCCGAACGCGTGGCGACCAGCGTGTACGTCTTCGGGTCGGCGCTCTGGAGATTAAACCGGCTCAGGCTCGAATCGCTGAAATAGCTTTTCAGGGCGCCATAGACCTGATCGATGGGACGACTGATATGCGCCTGGCGCGGGACGATCCGCGGCTGATCGATCGCGAGGGCGGATGAGACGCGGAACAGGATCACAGCGGCGAAAATGATCGCAAGCGCGCGGCGGTGCATGCGGCCTCCACGGCGAAGCGGAGCTTGGCCTGACGAAGATGATATCCGGGGCGGAAGTGGCTGGTAAAGCTGGCGGCGTGGTATGCTCGCGGCGCGGTGCCCGCCGCACATTTCCGCACAAGGAGAGCACGATGCCGGCGGTAAATTTCGAGACGCGCAAACAGATTGCCTATCTGACGCTCAACCGGCCCGAGGTCCACAACTCGTTCAATCCGGAAACCCTTGTCCTGCTCGCCGAGGCGTGGTCGCGGATCAATTCCGACGACGGCGTGCGCGCGGTGATCATCACGGGCGCGGGGAGGGTCGCGTTCTCGGCGGGCGCGGATCTGGGCAAACTGATTCCGCTGTTCACCGGCGCGCGCAAGGCGTCCGACCAATGGGACGAAAAGCTGCTGGCAAACCGCAAGCTGGGCGATATCGCGCTGCTGCGCAATTTCGATCTCGACAAGCCGGTCATCGCGGCGGTCAACGGCTTCTGCATCGCGGGCGGGATGGAGCTGATCCAGGCGACCGATTTGCGGGTCGCGTCGGAAAACGCCAGCTTCGGCCTGCAGGAAGTGAAATGGGCGATCATTCCAGCGGCGGGATCGCTCGCGCGCCTGCAACGGCAGATTCCCTACTGCAAGGCGATGGAAATTCTCTTGACCGGAAACCGAATCGACGCGCAGGAGGCGTGGCGGCTCGGGCTGGTCAACTACGTCGTGCCGCAGGACCGCCTGATCGAGAAGGCGCAGGAACTTGCCGAGACGATCGCGGCCAACGGACCGCTCGCGGTGCGCAAAATCAAAGAGGCAGTGCGGCGCACGTCGGGGCGTCCGTTCGAAGAAGCATTCAAGATCGAAAATGAGTGCGCGCGCGAGGTGATGCGCTCCGAAGACGCCAAGGAAGGGCCGCGCGCGTTCATGGAGAAGCGCAAGCCGGTTTACAAGGGGCGCTAGATGATCGCCACGCTCGGGTGATTCAGGAGATGGTGGGCGCGCCGATCGTTCCGCCCAGGCTATAGGGGCTCGTGCCTGGCGGATGCGGCAGGAAGTTGAGCAGGAAGGCCAGCCGCATCCGCGCTTGCGGCGAAGTAAGCAGCGTGAATCGCAGGGCGAGCGCGCTGTCACTCCAATCGGGCGCGAGCTTGATGCGGCCGCTACCATTGATGGTCACATCGCCGCCGGAAGTCTTGAGGCTGACGATTTGGAGCACGCCCTGGCTGAGGTTGAGGGTCGCGTCGAGATTGCCAAGGTTTAGCGCGGGCATGGCTCCCTTGAGGCCTCCAGTCAGTCCGGTTACGAGCAGATGAGCGGTTCCCGAGTCGGAGCCGGGATTGTCCGGCATTACGCTCAGCGATCCGGTTGCGTCGAGTTCTCCGCCCAAGGCGACGCCAAGGGCGCGCAACGCCTGATAACCGGCGAGGTTCAACTTGTCGGCGGAAAAATCGAGCGCGGTTCCCGCGCCGCTGCGATGCGCGGAAATACGGATCGTCCCCTGGTAGGCATCGGCGCTGGCGCGCACCCCCGGACGCAGCAGTAAAATCGAGAGTAGGGCGGGAGCGACGTGCACGCTTTGGCTTTCGAAGATCGCGCGCGCTCCGGGTGAGTCAGGGACGATTCGGACCTGAGACAGCTTCGCGCCAATCGGCAGGGCGATGCTCTGTCCGGCCGAACTGACCCGCAGGCCCATCGGCGCCAGGACCGCCGAGAATGCGCCCGCGTAAGGGAAATTTGCGAACAGAAAGAAGAAAAACAGGATGACGCCAGTGGCCAGGTAGCCGGACTCGAGCCGGTGAGTACGCCAGTAATCGAAGGTCGGCAGTGCTCTGAAATCAGGCATTGTGTCCGAGCGCGACGCAGGTGATATCGACGTCGTAGGCGTGGGTGTTCTGGCTGCGGCGCTGGACGCGCAGGTTCTCGATGCCGACTGGAACCGGCAGGGTGCGCACGGAATACAGCGCGTCAACGATCTGCGCCAGACTCACATTTTCGAGCTTCAACTGAACGCGGTATTGCACCAGGCCGTCGGCCAGCTTCTTGTCGTCGGCCGGAGTGATCGAGGCGATCTTGTCGTGTCCGACGCTTTTGGTGAACGCCGATTCCACCACCGAAAACAGCGAGAAATCCTTGCTCTGCGGAACGGTGCTGTGCTCCGCGCTCTCGAGGTCCGTCTTGACCGCCGCGTAGTTCGCGGCGAGGCGGCGGACGTTGGTAAGGTCGTGCTCACGCGCGACGATTTCCTGGTCCAGGCCGATGCTGAGATCGACGATGGGCGAGTAAATCAGATTATAGAGCAGGAAGATCGCGGCCAGCGCGGCGCCGATCTGGACCAAAATGCGCTCGCGCGATTCAAGTTTGTCGTAGCGCGCGCGTCCCTGCGCAATCAGCGGATTTATACGCCCGCGCAACTCGTCGAGTTGCGGACCGAGCGTCGCCCTGATCCACTGGCTCATCCGATCGAGGTAATCGCGCAGCATCGCTCAGTCGGCTCCGGCGTCGGAAATCTTGAAGTTCGCGCTCATCCGGAACTCGACCTTGCTGGTATTGCTCCCGGCGCCGGCATGGGTGACCTCGATCGCTCCAAAATCGCCGCTCTGGTCGAGCGCGTGCTTGACCTCATCGACGGCAGCGAACGAGTCGGCGATGCCGGACAGGCGCAGACCGCTCGCGTCAACCTGGAGATCCTCCATCTGGGCGGGAATGCGCGGCGGGATAGCATCGGAGATTGCGCGCATCGTTTCGAGCGGCGAATTGCGCGCCATGTTACCGCCGATCAGGAGCAGGCGCTTGTTCATCGCGGCGATTCCGCTGTGCAACTCGCTCATCGGATCGGCGGGATTGCTTTCGCCCAGCACCGGAGCCGCGATCGCGGCGATTTCTGAATCGAGCACGTGCAGGCGATGGAGTTTGCCGATCATCGCGGAAGCGAAGTTCAGCGCGACGAGGAATGCGACGCAGGCCGCGAGGATCGCCGGCGTATAGAAGGGAGCCATGTCTCCGCGCGTACGCCCGCGAAAGGATAACTCGGCCTGGCGGAAGTTCAGCATATCGACCGGCTTGGCCGGCAGCTCGCCGAGCAGCATCGCGATCGCACTGCCGAAGCGCGTGATGTCGGGGCGCGTCCCCTCGAACATCGCAGAGCAATCGAACTCCTGTGCCTCGCGCGCGACCAGCGCGGACGCCTCGGCCAGCAGGGCTTTGACCCGCGGCATCGCACCGCCGGGGCCGGTGACGATCAGATCGGCGTCCTCGAGTTCGGCGGCGTGCGCCAGGATTGTCTGGCGCAGTGCATTAACCACCGCGGTGGCCTGTGCAACAGAGGGTTGCGCGCCGTCCGCGTTGACCAGCCCTTCGCTGACGGTGCGAATCACGCGCGGGATCGAATCTTTGTCGAGCAGTACGATCGAGGTCGAGTCATGTTCCGCCTCGACCACCAGGTGCGGGGTCGGGCGCGAGCCGTTGCGCGCCCGCGCGAACATTGTGGCAAGTGCGTACGGCGCCAGGGTCACCGTCTTTGGATCGAGCCCGGCGCCTTTGAGCAAGTCGAGATGGGTTTGCAGTTCCTGCTTGCGCACGAAAGCCGCGAGCACCAGCGAGTGATCGTGGTCCACGCCCAGGCGGGTGAACGCGACCACGGCGCCATCGACCGGGAACGGCAGATGCTCTTCGAGGGCGAACGGGACCACCTGATGGAGCCGGCGCGCATCGCTGAACGGAAGCTCGAGGATCCGCTTGGTGACGAGATCGGACGGGAGAGCTGAAATCAGGATATCGGGCGGACCGGTCTTCGCGATTAGGCGCTTAAGAGCAGGAACCAGATCTGGCTCATCGGCGTGACGCTGAGCCTCGAATACGCCGATAAACTCGAACGCATTCCAAGTGCGGCTGGCGGCCGCGGCGCGCACCCGCTCTCCGGCGATTTCGACGGCGATAATCCGCTGCGGCATCTGAACCCGTCGCTAATCTTCCTGCCACGACAACAGGGTTGCGGTCCCGTTGCCCTGGCGACGGAATGTCGAGTACACCAGTTTTCGCGAGCCAGCGAAAGTACCCATCGCGTTGATCGTGAAAAAGGTGCTGCGCGTGGTCAGCACCTGGGTCAGCGCCTGTCCTATCGTACCCAGTCCGGGCAAATTCGCGATATCGGTGGTATTGGTGAACGGCATCAGCATCCGCGCCATGACGATCTCCTTGACAATCTCGGGACTATCCATGAGCTGCGGGAGCAGCGCCGCCAGAACCTCGGGCGGTGCGGTGTTGGCGTTGACCACAGGCTCCGGATACACGGTCACGAACGGGAGCAGGCGATTGAAGGTGGCTTCATCGATGCCCTTGATTAGGCGCAGGTCGCCGATAGTTGGCATTGGCATGTTGCGCGGCGAATATGGCGGATGCAGGCGCAGGTAATAGTCCATGCCGGCGCCGCCGGGCGACTCGATATTGGCCGGGTTGATCCAATCGGCGATCGCCGGAATGATTTCCGGCGAGACGCCGAGAATCGTGAACAGGCGCACCAGTTCGGCGGCGAATTGGTCATTGAACTGTCCGTTCTGCGGATTGATGAGTAGATTCAGATCGAGCTTGCGCGCCTCATCGACGATCGACAAAGAGACCTTGCCGCCGTCCACATCCATGGGCGGAAACGGGACCGCCCAAACGTCGGTCAGGCCGTCATAGGGAGCCTGATTTTGGGAATCCGAGAGCGAGTCCTGGGCGAGCAGCCCGAGCCCGACCGAAACTGCCGAGCGCGCCAGATAGTAGGCGCGCAGCTCGTTGGTCTGATTGGCCGCGGACAGATAGTTGAGCGCGGCGGCAGTGCTGAAATCGACGATGATCAGCGTCATCAGCGCGATTCCCATCAGCACCACCAAAAGCGCGATGCCGCGCTCGCTTTTTTTGAGATGCTTCACCATACCGCGATCGACATCGGCAGCATCACTTGGGTCGAGAAGCGCAGGTCGCGTCCGTTGGGCGCCGCAAGATCGAGATTGATCGAGACCGCGATCGGCAACTGCGCGCCGGGTGAAAGATTATCCGAGTTCCAGGTGTCGCCCCATTGATTGCCGTCGAAATACCGCATCCGCATCGAGAGCACGTTGTCCGCAATCTCAATTGGCATGGTCTCGACGGCGCCGTACGCCAGACCGCTCTGCTGGCTGCGTTCGAGTATCAGCCATCCGCGATGATCCGGGTTTTGGGTCAGGCTGTAGGTGACAATGTCCTCGGCGCTGTAGCCGGCCAGCGAGCGGCGATGGCCGGCATCGAGCGTCGAGACCGAAATCGCGTTGGCGGGGACTCCGGCGATGAACTTTCCGATCCCGTGAAACATCACATGGCTCGGGGTGGCCGGGGTCTGCACCGCGCCGCGAATTTCGCTGGTCAGTTCCCAAATGATCGAGCGGCCGGCGCGCTCGGCGTACATATGTCCTTCGGCCTGCACCTTGCTCGCCGCGACCGCGTGAAACGAACTCGCCATAATGGTGAGAATCACGCCCAGCAGGGCGACCGCGAGCATCATCTCAATAAGCGTGAAGCCGCCGTCCATGCGGGATCGGCGCGTGGGCGATGGCGGGTGGGGCTGATTCATGGCTGGTTCTGCGGCGGCGCGACGCCGGGGAGTTGCTGGATCGGAATTGGATTATGCAGGAATTCGGTGAGCGAAAAACTCCGCGACTGCTTGGGTCCGTAAAACACGATCACTTGAACCTCGCACACGTCGGGAAATACTCCCGACATACTGACGATCCGCTGCCAGCGAAAATTCGGATACTCCTTGGGAAACAGGCTCTCGAAGTTGCCCTTGGTCACGCCCGGATCCGGAAAGCGCTCCAGCTCGGCCGCCGACATCACGGCCTGCGCGAGCTGCGCGGCCTGCGAGATATCCTGCCCGTGAATCACGCTCTGGAGGCTCTGATGATGCAGCGCGAGCAATGCCATCAGTGCGATCGCGAGCACCGCCATCGCGAGCATTACCTCGAGCAGGGTGAAGCCCGCCTGCGAGCCCCGCGCAATCGCCGCCGGTGCAGGTGGCCGATCCTGACGATGCGCTGAGATTGTGTGCGCGCGCGTCAATTCCTCATCACCTGCGCCAGCGTCCGGTCCCCGTCCAGGATTGAGACCTGTCCGGTCAGCGGATTGAAAAACAGCGTCATCACATGGCCCGAAAGGTCTTCGAGATGAATCAGGGTCGCGTCCACATAACCCTCGGGATAAAACTGGCAGGCAACGATGCCGCGGTTGAACGTCCCGAGGTCGGCAACGGTTACATCGCGAATCCCGACCGCCGGCGGCAGCACGATCATCCGGCCCGCCATCGAGTGGTCGGCCACGAATTGCGGGTTCGGCGAGTAGGGATCGAGCCGCGCAACCGCGTAGCGCTGATGATCCAGGTCGAAGATCATCCGCAACACGACTTTCTGCGAAGCCGCCTCGTCGTAGAGATATGACGCGCGCCCGGCCATGCGCCGCGCTTCGCTTTTGAGCTGCGCCTCGCGATAGCTGCCCATGTAGGGCACCGCGAGCGTGAACATCAGAGCCATGATGAACAGGACAATCGCCAGCTCGAGCAGCGTGAAACCATTTTGAGCTTGAGCTTGAGCTCGAGCGCCGCGAAGCGAATCCGCGTAGCGCCGCGATGACGATGCGGCCCGGATGCGCCTGTAACGCGCGTGCATCATGGTTGTCTCAGGACGAGCTGCCGTCTATATCGTCACTGCTCTGGACGCCGTCGGGGCCGAAGGACTTGAGCGCATAGCTGTTGCCGTCACTCTGGTAAAAATACGGATTTCCCCACGGGTCGGGCGGGAGCTTTTCGATATATCCGCCCTGTTCGTAATTGTTCGGCGTCCTGCCGCTGGTGGGCGGAGTGATCAGCGCCTGCAAGCCCTGATCGGTGGTAGGGTAGGAGCCGTTGTCGAGATAATAGCGGTCGAGCCCCTGCTTGAGTTCCTGAATATCCGCCTGAGCCTTGGTGGTCTTCGCGCGATCGGCGACGCCGCGCAGCCGCGGCACAACCATCAGCGCGAGCAGGCCGATTATCATGATGACCACCATAATCTCGATCAGGGTGAAGCCATCCTGAGTGCGCAATCGTGTTCGCATCGCTAAAAACCTCGTCGCCCGCGGCTTACTGCATTATCTGGTTGAGCTGGAAGATCGGCATCAGCACGGCGAGCATCATGAATACGATAACAGCCGCCATCCCCAAGGTCATCACCGGCTCAAGGATGGTGGTCATCTGGTCGAGCGAGTGAGTGACCTCGCGTTCGTAGTTGTCGGCGACCCGTTCGAGCATGCCCTCAAGTTCGCCCGAGCGTTCTCCGACCCGGATCATCTCGATCAAAAGAGGCGGAAACAGGCCGCTCTGGGCCAGGGTCTGTCCCATGCCGTGGCCCTGGCGAATTTCCTCGCGGCTCTTTTCGATCGCGTCGCGCAGCAGTCCGTTGGTGACCACGGCCTTGACCGCGTCCATCGCGGGCAGGAGCTGCACGCCCGAGGCAAGCAGGGTGGAAAGGGTTCGCGCAAAGCGCGCGCAGATGATCCGGATCATCGTCTGGCCCAGATACGGCGCGCGCAGAGTCGCGGTGTCATAGAGGTGGCGGCCGCGCGGCGTCGAAAGCCCGAACGTGATCGCCGCGACGATCGCGGCGATTGCGAGCAGCAACTCGAGCCAGTAGCCGGTAATGGCCGACGACAGTCCGATCAGCACCTGGGTCGCGAATGGCAGCGCCGCGTGCTGCTGCTGGAAAATGGTCGCCACCTGCGGCACCACGTAAGTCACCAGAAAGCCCATAATCGCGGTGCCCACACAAGCCATGATTATCGGATAGGTCAGCGCGCCGCGCACCTTCGAGACGAACTCGGATTGCCGTTCGCTGTACTCGGCCAGCCGTTCAAGCACGGCCTCGAGCGCGGCGGCCTGCTCGCCCGCGCGCACCATCCCGATATACAGCTCGGAAAAGACCTTCGGATGCATCGCCAGCGAATCGGCCAGCGAGGCGCCCTCGCGCACCCGCTCGCGCACCTGCGAGAGCATCCGCTTAACCCCCGCGCGCGAGGACTGATCGCTGAGCGCCGCAAGCGCATCGACCAACTGCACGCCGGCTCCCAACAGGGCGGCGAGCTGGCGGGTGAGAAGCCCCAACTCCGCGGCCGGCATTCCGCGCCGCGCGAACGGCGACAGGCTGCGCTCGGGTTTGTCCTCGGCGGCGGCTTCGGCCCGGATCTCGGTGGGGAAGATGCCCTGTTCGCGCAGTTTGGCGCGCGCGGTGCGGGCGTTATCCGAGTCGATAACCCCGGATACGTTGCGCCCCTCGGCTGAAAGTCCCCGGTAAGCAAAGACCGCCATGGCTTAGGATCATCACCGCTGTCAAGCGATGTCTTCCTGGGTCACACGCAGCAGTTCCTCGATCGAAGTTTCTCCGCCGAAGACCCGGTCGGTCCCGTCCTGGCGCAAAAGCTTCATGCCTTTGGAGGTGCATTGGCGGCGCAGGGTGGCGCCGTCGCTGTTCTGCATAACCAGCGCGCGAATCTCGTCGTCCATCACCATCAGCTCCTGAATCGCGAGCCGGCCGCGATAGCCCGTGTTGCGGCACAAGCGGCATCCTTTGGCGCGATAGATGGGGTTCGGGATGTCGTCAGGAGTAAGGCTCAGGCGAGCCAGTTCGGCCGCCGTCGGCGTGTACGGCTCGTGGCAATCGGGGCATAGCTTGCGAACCAGGCGTTGGGCAAGCACGGCGAGAATCGAGGACGAGACCAAAAACGGCTCGATCCCGAAATCGAGCAGGCGGGTGACCGCTCCGAACGAATCGTTGGTGTGGAGCGTCGAGAACACCAGATGTCCGGTCAACGCGGCCTGGATCGCGATCTCGGCGGTCTCGCCGTCGCGGATTTCGCCGACCATGATCACGTCCGGATCCTGGCGCAAAATCGAACGCAATCCGCCCGCGAAGGTCAGGTCGATTTTGTGATTCACCTGCATCTGGCCGACGCCGCGAAGCTGATACTCGATCGGATCCTCGATGGTGATGATGTTCTTCTCGGGCGAGTTGATCCGGGACAGGCACGCGTAAAGCGTCGTCGATTTTCCCGACCCGGTCGGACCGGTGGCCAAAATTATGCCGTGGCTCTGGCGAATCAGCCGGTCGATCTTGCGCAGGTTGTCGCCCGAGAAGCCGAGCCGGTCAAGATTGATGTCGGCCGCCGCCTGCGCCCGGTCGAGCAAGCGCAGCACCATGCGTTCGCCGAACGCGGTCGGGATGCTCGAGACGCGGATATCGATATCGCGTCCGGCGATTCTCAGCCGGATACGCCCGTCTTGCGGAAGCCGTTTTTCGGCGATATTGAGCCCCGACATGACCTTGACGCGCGACGTGATGGCGGGCTGAAAGCGCTTGGGCGGCTCGATAACGTCGTACAGCATGCCGTCCACGCGGAACCGCACCACCATCTCGCGTTCGAATACTTCGATATGTATATCGCTGGCGCGGTCCTTGACCGCCTGCGACAGGACTCCGTTGACCAGCTTGATAATCGGCGCCGAGTCGTCGGTCTCGAGCAGGTCGCGCGGCTCTTGGGCGAGTTCGTTGGCCACCACGTCAAGGCGCTCTTCCTCGAGATCGATCATCAACTCTTCGGCGGTCGTGGTGCTGGCGTTATCGTAGGCGCGATTGATCGCTTCATTGATCACTTCGGCGGGCGCTACGATTGGATTGATGGTGGTGCCGAAGAGCAGGCGAAGATCATCGAGCGGCTCGTAGTTCGAGGGATCGACGATCGCGACCGTAACCCCAGCTTCGTCGCTGCTGATCGGCAGGAGCCGGTTCTTCTTGGCGTAGTTTATGGGAACTTTGCTGACCAGTGTGCTGTCGAGCGAGTGTTCGTCGATATGCGCCTGGAAGGGGAGCCGGTATTCCTGCGCAAGCGCGCGGGCGAGGCGCTGCGGTTCGAGCGCCCCCATCTCGACCAGCACCTCGGCGAGCTCCTGGCCGGGCTTGCGGCGCTGGCGAGCTTTATCGATATCCTGTGGCGAGACCCAGGAGCGATCAAGCAGAATTGACTCGAAACTCTTACGCGCAGTGGCCATTATTGGGTTGTACCCGTTCGGGCGCCCAAGGATTGCCGGGAATGGCACAAACAGTACGATTCCACGGCAAATCGCGACGCCTGAAGCGCGGTTTGGGCATGATTAGACATGATGTGTCTATAGAGATGCAAGTACGCGGCCAATACAGGCTTTGTCAGGTATCCCGAGTTCGAGTCGATTCCAATCCGATTTTTAGTAGTGATTCCCGCCTGGTGGCGCTAACTTTGGCGCACCCATCCCGGTCGAAAACCCGCCGCGTTCCTTGGGCGCCATCGTATGCTCCGCCTCGGCCCATGAGACGAGTTTGCCATCTAGAAACTTCAAATCGACGAAGGTGCCAGTATCACCCTCTTTGGTCGAGGTATAGAGCAGCGCCGCGGTCAGATCGTTCGAATTGGGCTTGTACGGATAGCTCCAAATCTCGACGTTGTTTGCAAGGAACTGGTGGATGTCAGGCTCGCCGTATTTTTGATGGATCTCGCTCATCGGCTCGCCGACTTTCAGATGCTCGGTCATCCGCGAGGCCTTGACCCGCGTGCCAGCCTGGTAGAACAGGCCACATCCGCCGGCCGGCGCGAGGCCGAGCGCCACCAGCACAAGGAACGGAGTAAATCGAAACATTTTCGCCATCGCCGGATTGTGTTTGGCCGGGTGCTATCTTGTCAACGTGCCGCGCGCGCTCGGTGCGGACGCGATGCGGACCTGGCCACCGCCGCGCCCATTGGCTGCCGCACTGACGAGCCGCATATGCTATACAAGCGCGGTGGAGTTAGCCACGCAGGGGAGGCCCGGATGGCCCGGAAGCTTCGGCTGGTCAAAGGCGCATCGCATCGCGGTGCGCTCGTGTACGGGATGCGGATTTTTGACGGCGCGCATGTCGCATCGGTAGAGGACGCCCGGGTGACGCTCGAGGATGGCAGCGCGGGGCGGGTTACGATGCATTATATCGAGGGCACACGCGATCAGATCCGCCGCCAGTTGATGCAGAGTATCGACGCTTTTTTCGAACTGCTCGATGAGCAATAGACGCCACGTGAGGGACATATGAATCTGGAATTCGTCAAGTACGAAAAGAAGGGCCACATCGCGCACATCATGTTCAACCGGCCCGAGCGGATGAACGCGTTGCATCCGGCCTGCCACCTCGAGATGGATCAGGTCTGGGACGACTTTATCGCCGACCAGGCGATGTGGGTCGCGATCGTGACCGGCGCCGGTGACAAAGCCTTTTCCGCGGGCAATGATCTGCGCTGGACCGCCGAGCATCACGGCGAAATGGCGATGCGCGGCAAGGGCGGATTTGCCGGAATCACCGCGCGTTACGACATCTACAAGCCGATCATCGCGGCGGTAAACGGCTTCGCGCTCGGCGGTGGATTCGAGATCGCGCTCGGATGCGACATCATCATCGCGGCCGAGCACGCGCGCTTTGGGTTGCCGGAACCCCGCGTCGGTCTGATGGCGGCCGCCGGCGGGGTGCATCGGCTGCCGCGCCATATTCCGCACAAGATCGCGATGGGCATGATGCTGACCGGGCGCCACATCACGGCCCAGGAAGCGCATCAATGGGGCATCGTCAACCAAGTCGTGGCGCTTAAGGATTTGATCCCGACCGCGGAAAAGTGGGCGGCGGAGATCATGGAATGCTCGCCCCTGTCCGTGCAGGCGACCAAACAGGCCGCGCTCACCGGGCTTGGCCGTCCGGTCGAAGACGCGCTCGCGATGCACTACGACTTGCAGGCCAAACTGTTCAAGTCCAAGGATGCAATCGAAGGCCCGCTCGCGTTTTCACAGAAGCGCAAGCCCAACTGGACCGGCGAATAGGGCGCGCTGCGGCGCTCGCGCAAGCGCTGGGCGTTACGTGCCTGAGCAGTGAGAATTCTCGGCATCTCGGCCTACTATCACGATAGCGCGGCGGCGCTGATCGAAGACGGCCGCATCATCGCGGCCGCGCAGGAGGAACGCTTCTCGCGCCGCAAGCACGACCCGCGCTTTCCGGCGCGCGCGATCGCCGCATGTCTGGACCTGGCGCGCTGCGATCTCGCGGCGGTTGATTTTGTCGTCTTCTATGACAAACCGTGGCTGAAGTTCGAGCGGATGCTCGAAACCTATCTGGCAGTTGCGCCGCGCGGGCTCACGTCGTTTCTGGCCGCGATGCCGCCGTGGATCGGCGAAAAGCTCAACCTGCGCTCGGCGCTCGAAAAGGAATTGCGCAAGCTTTCGGACCGAGTCCCGCCGCTGCTCTTCAGCGAGCATCATCAGGCGCATGCCGCCTCGGCATTTTATCCAAGTCCGTTCGAGCGAGCCGCGGTTCTGTGTCTGGACGGAGTTGGCGAATGGGCGACGACTTCGCTGTGGCTCGGCGAGGGCAATCGCCTGACTCCGCAATGGGAAATCGATTTTCCGCATTCGATAGGCCTGCTCTACTCGGCGTTCACCTATTACCTGGGCTTCAAGGTCAACTCGGGCGAGTACAAGGTGATGGGGCTGGCGCCGTATGGCGAGCCGCGATACGCGCAACGCATCTTCGATCATCTGATCGATCTCAAGCCCGACGGCACCTTCCGGCTCGACCCGCGATATTTCAATTATCTGACCGGGCTTACCATGACCAACCGGCGCTTCGATGAGCTGTTCGGCGGCCCGCCACGGGGTCCGGATGATCCTCTGACCCAGCGCGAGATGGATTTGGCGCGCTCGATTCAGGCGGTGACCGAGGAGGTCGTGCTCCGGCTCGCCCGCACCGCGCATCGCGAACTCGGCGCGGACTACCTGTGTCTGGCCGGCGGAGTCGCGCTCAATTGCGTGGCCAACGGACGGGTGCTGCGCGAGGGCCCGTTCAAGGACCTCTGGACGCAGCCGGCGGCCGGTGACGCGGGCGGAGCGATCGGCGCGGCGCTGATCGCGTGGCATCTTTACGGCGACGCGCCGCGCAGCGCGCGGGCGTGCGACGCGATGAGCGGCGCGTTGCTCGGCCCGGAGTTCAGCAGCGACGAAATTCGCGCCGCCCTCGACGCGCTCGGTGCGTCATACGAATGCCTGGGTGAAACCGAACTAATCGCGCGCACGGCCGCGCTTTTGGCCGAGGGCAAAGTGATCGGATGGTTTCAGGGGCGGATGGAGTTCGGTCCGCGCGCGCTCGGCGCCCGCTCGATTCTGGGCGACCCGCGGCGTCCCGAGATGCAGTCCGTGATGAACCTGAAGATCAAGCATCGCGAATCATTTCGCCCGTTCGCTCCGGCCGTGCTGCTCGAACGCGTGTCGGACTATTTCGATCTCGATCCGCCCAGTCCGTACATGGCAATCGTGGCATCGGTGCGCGAAGAGCGCCGTATCGCGCCCGACGGACTCGAACCAGACCTGTTCGGTATAGACCGGCTCAAGATCGCGCGGTCTTCAATTCCTGCGGTGACCCACGTAGATTATTCCGCGCGCATCCAGACGGTTGACGGCGTGACGAACCCGCGGTTTCACGCGCTGCTCGCCCGCTTCGATGCGCTGACCGGATGCGCGGTGCTGGTGAACACCTCGTTCAACGAGCGTGGCGAACCGATAGTATGCTCGCCGGCCGAGGCGTATCGATGCTTTATGCGGACCGAAATCGACTACCTGGTGGCCGGAGATTTCATTTGCGCAAAGGACCGGCAATCAAATGCGCGCGCGGCGGAATTTTTAGCTGAACGATTCGAGCCCGATTGACCAGTGAAAGACGTATCCCCCGTTTCCAACCGCGAACTGCGCCGCTTCGGCTTGCTGCTCGGCGCGCTCGTGGCGGGCCTGATGGGTGTGGCGCCGATGCTGCTGCGCCGTCGCGTCCACCTATGGCCGTGGCCGGTCGCCGCGATTCTGTGGATTATGGCGCTTGCGATGCCGTCCGCGCTCGCGCCAATCCAGCGCGGATGGATTAGGGTGGGGCGCGCGCTTGGATGGGTGAATCAAAGAATCATTCTCACGGCGGTTTATCTGGTGTTTATCGTTCCATTGGCTATGCTGATGAAGGTGTTCGGACGCGATCGAATCGGACGCCGGTTCGATCCCGCCGTCACTAGTTATCGCGTCGCGAGTACCCCGCGCACCCCGCGGAGCATCGAAAAGCCCTACTGACGCTGTGCCGCGGGGCGAGGCGCCGCGGACGGCGAAACGAGGCTGGTTGCGAAGGCGGAATTGATGCTTCAATTGCTAACAGACCTGTGGGGGTTCGCGCGCGAGCGCAAGAAGTTCTGGCTGGTGCCGCTCATCGGAACGTTGCTGGTGCTCGGACTGGTCCTCGCGATCGCCCAATACTCGACGGTGGCGCCGTTCATCTACGCGCTATTTTAGATGATGAGCATCCTCCGGCGCGTGGCGGCGAACGGCGCCCTCGTGATCGCGGGTATCGCGATGGCGTTCATAGTGGCCGAGTTCGTGCTCCGGCTCACCCCACTGGGCCAGCCGCAATTCTATACCTACGATCGCTTCTGCGGATGGACCACCAAGCCGGGAGCCACCGGATGGCAGCGCGAAGAGGGCGACGCCTGGGTCAGTATCAATCGCGAGGGCTTCCGCGGCCCGGAAGTCAGTCCGGACACGCCGCCGGGCGTTTTGAGAATCGCGGTGCTGGGCGATTCCTTCACCGAGGCGTCGCAAGTGGCGTACGAAGACACCTTCTCGGCCGTGATGCAGCGCCAACTCGGCGCGTGCCCGCTCGCGCCGCCTGACAGCGGGACTGCGGATGCGGCGGCGCGCCGCGTTGAGGTGCTAAATTTCGGCTGCGACAGTTACGGCACCGCTCAGGAGCTGCTCACGCTCGAGCATCGCGTATGGCGCTTCCATCCTGATTTCATCGTGCTCGCGGTGTTTACCGGCAACGATATGCGCAACAACTCCGTGGCGCTCGAGGGCGATCGATGCCGTCCTTTCTATGTGGTTCGGAACAATCATCTGGTTCCCGGCGGCCCGTTCAACGACTCGCTGTGGTTCCGGTTCCTGTGCTACGCGCGCTTCGAATCGCGCCATTCGCAGGTCTTAAACGCGCTTGGCCGCGCGCGCAGCACCGTTCGTGCGTGGTGGCGGCGCAAGCAGCCGCCGCCCGCGGCTATTGCGCGGCACGCGCGCGCGGCCCATCACGAAGCAGGGATTAACGATTTCATCTATCTGCCGCCTTCAACCGATGCCGAGCGCGACGCATGGCGGATCACCGAGGACGAAATCGAGATGGTGCATCAGGAGGCGGCGGCTCATCACGCCGGCCTGCTGGTGGTTACGCTCAGCAATCCGATTCAGGATTTTCCCAAGCCCGAGGTTCGTGCCCGATACATGAAGGCGCTGGGCATCGACACGCTCTTTTATCCCGACGCTCGGATCGCGGCGCTCGGATCGCGCGACGGTTTCGCGGTGCTGAACCTTGCGCCCGCGATGCAGTCCTATGCCGACGCGCAACAGGTCTTCCTGCACGGCTTTCCCAACACCCATCCCGGCGTGGGGCATTGGAACGCGGCGGGTCATCAGGTGGCTGGAGACCTTATCGCGGCGCGAATCTGCGCGATGCTGTCCGCGAACGGATCGCCGCTGTCGCCATCGCCCGCGGCGCCGCGATGAATTTGGCCGCACCGGAATCTCGCGTACGATCTATCAGCCAACTATCGGCCAAGATGCTTGGCGAAGAACCCGTCGATTCGCTTCCAGCTATCCTCGGCGGCGTCGTGATTGTAACCCACCCGCATCGGTCCGTATGACGCGAGCTTCGCCAGCGTGCCCTCGTGATGGCTCATGAAGCTGTGCCCGGCGCCGTCGTAGATCTTCACGTCGTGCTCGACCCGGTTTTCACCGAGCAGCTTTTCGAGCCTGCGCCCCTGCGCCGCGAACAGTTTGTCGTCGGCGCCATAGCCGCCGAGCACGGGACATACGCCGCCAATCTCGGCGGAGGTTTTCGGAACGTCGCCGTAAAACGTCGCGCATACGTTCATCGGCGCGCGTACCGCGAACAGCAGCGCGAAGCCGCCGCCCATGCAGAAGCCGATGACCCCGATTCGCGAGCCGTCAACGCTGGGCTGCTCGGCCAGGAACTTGCGCGCGGCTTCCAGGTCCTCGAAGGCCTGCCCGCGGCCGCGATTCAATGCGAGCAGGGTTTGTGCGATACAAATTGCGCGCAACCCCGGCCCGTCGTACAAATCGGGCGCGAGCGCGACGTAACCCAGGCCCGCGACTCGCGCCGTGATACGGCGGATATCATCGTTCAGGCCGAAGATTTCGTGGATAACGATAACTCCCGGCCGCTTCGCTCCGTCATCGGGCCCCGCGATAGCGGCGCGCATCGGATGGCCGCCGGCGGCGGGGAAGGTGATATCGCGGCTTCGCATCGCAGGTGCTCCGCGCCGCTTCAGTCGCGTTTCCTGACGCCATGTTTGGAGCGCGGACCGGACCCATAATCTCCGAACGGCTCGTCGCGCTCGCGCACCGCCTGCCGGAAACCGGCCGCCTCGGCGCGGCGGACGAAGTCAATCCCCTCCTGAGTGTGGCGGGCGATCCCGTCGAACAACGAGCCCAGCACGCGCGAGGTCCCGAGGCCCATCTGCTCGGCGGTGTGATTGCACAGCATCTTGAGCATCTGGAGCTGATTGACCGGAACCCGCGCCATTCGCGCCGCCAAGCGCGTTGAATGCTCGAGCAACCGATCGTCGGCCACGGCCTCGAGAATCAGGCCGATGCGCACGGCTTCCGGCGCCGTGATTTCGTCTCCGGTCAGAAGATAGCGCTTGGCCTTCTCGAGACCCATCCGGTACACCCACATCGCCGTGGTCGGCGTACCCCATACGCGCGCGGGCGGATAGCCGAAGGAAGCGGACTCACCGGCGATGATCATGTCGGCGCACAACACCATGTCGGTGCCACCGCCGATACACCATCCCTGCACCGCCGCGATAGTCGGCTTACTCGCGTACCAGAGCTTCATATAGGTGTTCACGTAGCGCGAGATCATCCGGTAATCGGCAACCGAATCCCAGGCGCGCTCGCGCGACTGTTCCCCGGATTGCGCCCGGGTGGATGAATCCAGCGCGTAGCCGGCGCAGAAGGCGGGGCCTTCGGCGCGCAACAGAATCACGCGGACGCGAGAATCCGCGTCGGCTTCATCGATCGCCGCGGCGAGTTCGTCGCGCAGCGCGGGCGTGATCGTGTTGTACTCGGCCGCGCGCGCAAGAACGATATGCGCCACGCCGCTGTCAACTTCAATGCGAAGCGTCCCGGGCATCACGATGCCTCCCCGGCGACGTATAGCAAGCCGGTGGCATCCGGCGACAGAGCGGAGATCCGCGGGACCTGGCTCAGATGATCTTGTTGACCGGGCACTCGACGATTCCGACCGCGCCGGCTTCGAGCAGCTTGGGAAACAGCTCGCGCACGGTTTGCTCCGCGATGACGGTCTCAACCGCGAGCCACTCTTCGCCCTTGAGGACCGGCGAGGGATAGAGCTGCGAGATGGTTGGCGCGGTCAGGGCGGGCAGCAGCGCGATGACTTTTTCGAGATTGGCGCGCGCCACGTTCATTTTGATCATCACGCGGTTCTCGGCGTCGAGCGCCGCGCGCATCAGCACTCCGATCTGCCTGATCTTGGCGCGCTTCCAATCGTCGGCCCAGGCCGCCCGATTGGCGACCAGCACCGGGTTCGAGACCAGCAGCTCCTCGACGATGCGCAGGCCGTTGGCGCGAAGCGAGGAGCCGGTCTCAGTCACGTCAACGGCGGCGTCCACGATTCCCTCGGCGACTTTGGCTTCGGTGGCGCCCCATGAAAATTCAACTTCCACATTAACTTTTCGCGCGGCGAAGACCCGTTTGACGAAACCCACAATCTCGGTCGCGACGCGCTTGCCGGCCAAATCCTCGAGCCGCTGAACCTGCGAGTTCTGCGCCACGCACAGTACCCATCGCGAGGGCTGGAGCGACACTTTCGAGTAGATGAAGCTCTCGATTTGTTCGAGCTTGACGTCGTTTTCAACCACCCAGTCGCTGCCGGTGATGCCCGCGTCGAGCGAGCCGTCGGCGATGTAGCGCGGCATCTCCTGCGGGCGCAGGATGCGGCACGACAACTCGGGATCATCGACGGTCGGGATGTACGAGCGCGAGCCGACCTGAATCCGCCATCCGGACTTGCGCATCAGCTCGAGCGTCTGCTGCTCGAGGCTGCCCTTGGGGATTCCGAATTTAAGTGTCCTGTCAGCCATCGATTTGTGGTCAGGCTCCGGGCTTTTTCTGATGCCCATAGTTAGGGCCGTACTTGGCGGGATCGACCTTGCGCCGATCGACGATTCGCCAATTGTCGCCGTCGAGGATGCGAAAGTAATCGGACTCGTAGCCCTCGTGGCAGGCGGCTCCGTCGCCGGCCTGTTCGACCATCAAGAGGACGGCATCCTGGTCGCAATCGATGCGGATTTCATGAACGACCTGGAAGTTGCCCGACTCTTCACCCTTGCGCCACAGCCGATTTCGCGAGCGCGAGAAATAACACGCGCGGCGGGTCGCCACGGTTTCCTCGAACGCTTCGCGATTCATGTAGGCGAGCATCAGGACTCGATGGCTGCGATAATCCTGCGCGATGACGGGAATTACGCCGCCATTCTTGGTGAAATCTATAACCGCCGATGCCTGTGTCGCCATGGTCCGGGTGCGATCGTTTGCCGTTTGCGATAATGACCAAGAATTTCGAGCCGCGCCCGATACGTCGCAAACCGGGCGCCGCGCGAAACAGAAAGTATTGGCGAAACCGCCGCGCGATTCAATCCATTCAATCAATCGCACGGGGCGTCGCGAGTATGCCACGATCGCTGTTGCAACAATATCGCCACGCTGCCCGGGCAGGTTTCCTTTCGGGTAACGCGAGGTATAGATTTGCGTCTGGCATGGATGCGGCAACAGTGGCTCGGGTGGACTCAGGTTCAGGCGTGATGCGGAAGATCGGCGTGCGAACGGCGCAAGCCTTCGCGATTCTGGCGCTTACCGCGATAGTTTCGGCGTGCCGGGTCGGCCCGAAATCTTTTCTCGAAAAGCATCCGGGCACCGCCGCGTTCAACTACCGGGTTGCGCTGGGACCGAATCAATATCGAATCGCGGGTTACCTGACGCGCAGCCGTCTACCCGGCCGGCTGCCCGCCATGCTGGTCCTAAACGGCGAGGAGACCGCCGAACGCTGCGTGGATTCCAACGCCTACGTGGTCGCGATGGGCATCCAGGTCGCCTGCGTCAGCATCCCCGGCTATGGGCATTCGTCGGGTCCGAGCCGCTACGTTGGACCGCAGGCGGTTGCGGCGGCGCGCCGAGCGTTGGATCTGCTGGCCGCGCGCCCGGACGTCGATCCCGCGCGGATCGCGGTGTGGGGACTTGGCAATGGCGCGGTCGCCGCCGGCTTGTTGATGGACTACGACTCGCGCCCGCGCGCGCTGATCCTGCAATCGGGCGCTTATGACATGTTGGCCCTGTGGCCCGAGACAACGCTGCGCACCAAGCTCGCGATTCTGCACGAAGTCTGGCCGAGCAAGCGCGTGCTGGCTGAGCGCAGCGTGATCCGGCATCTGCCCGACCGCCTGGGTTGCAGTGTGCTGATCCTGCATGGAAAGCGCGACCGGGCCGCCCCGGTCAGCCAGGCCGAAGATCTCGCCAGCGCGCTGCGCGAGCGCGGCGCGCACGTCGAGACGCACTACTTTGCGCAGGGGCATCGCCTGGACAACCGGGTATCTCCGGACTTGCGCGCGTTTCTACGCGAGAATCTGCTCGGCGGCGACAACGCGACGGCGGCGGCTTCGTAAGCGCGCCGCGATCCGCCGCGTCACGCCACTTACGCGATTTCCTTTAGTGCGGCGACGACCGCGTCGGTGTGGCCGGTGACCTTCACCTTGGGAAAGACCTTGCGGACCACGCCTTTGCGATCGATCACGAAGGTGGTGCGCTCGATTCCCATGTACTGCCGTCCGTACATCGATTTCATCTTGTACACGCCGTAGCGCTTGCCGACCTGATTGCCGGCATCGCTCAGCAGCGGAAAATTCAGCTCGTACTTTCCGGCGAACTTCGCGTGCGAATCCGCCGAGTCCGCGCTGACCCCGACGATCTGTGCGCCCAGCGCGCGCACGCCTGAAAGATTGTCGCGAAAGCTGCACGCCTCGGCGGTGCATCCCGTCGTCATGTCCTTCGGGTAGAAGTACAGCACCAGATTTCCCGCGCGGAGCAGATCGTCAAGCTTGACCATCGTGCCGTCGCCGCGGGCGAGCTCGAACCGCGGCGCCTGACGCCCCTCCAGCGCAAGCGCGGCGGAGCGGCCCGGGCTCGAGGCGTGAGCCTTGGCGGGGCTGCGGGAAGTAAATTTGGCGGTTTTTTTCTTGCTTGGCATGCTAATCTCCCATTTATGTTTGGTCGCAGGCTTGACCCGACTGACGTGCTTGCGGAGAGCGCGCTACCCTAAATGGCCACCAAACGCGGTATTTTCTGGACCCTAGTTGACCTGCCGCGCCGATGGCTCTAGACTCCCGGCGGATACACCGGAACAAGCATTCCCGCATGGCAGTCTATACCGAGTTAAGCAAACCGTTCCTCAAGGAACTCTGTGACGATTACGCGCTCGGGCGCGTAACCGGTGCTACCGGTATCGCCGAAGGTTCGGTTAATAGCAACTATATCCTCGAGACCGCGAAGGGGAAATTCCTGCTCCGGATCGACGAGGTCAAGAGCGAGAACGAACTTAAGCGCGAAATCGATCTGCTCTCGTTCCTGCGCAAGCATTCGTTTCCCTGCCCGCATCCGATGCAGGATCGGATGGGCCGCTTCTACCGCGCATTCAACAACAAATGCGTCTCGCTGTTCCGCTATCAGGAGGGCAGGGTGCTGCCGGCCGAAAAGATTCGGCTCTCGCACCTCGAGACGATCGGCCATGTGCTGGGCGACCTGCATGTGATCGGCAAGGCCTACAAGAAGGGCATCGACAACCGCTTCAGCTTCGAGCGGATCGCCGATCTTTATCTGAGCGTGCGCGGCCGCCTGCCGAACTATTTCCGCAAGGTCTGCCGCACGCTTGACGACGAGGTCGAGTACCTGACGCGCTACCTCGAGGGCAAGCTGCCCAAGGGCGTCATCCACGGCGATCTGTTTCCCGACAATCTGCTGTTTCGCGGCGAAAAGCTTACCGCGGTGCTGGACTTCGAGGCCGCCTGCCGCGGCAAGTTTATCTTCGACATCGCGACCGCGGTTAACGCGCTATGCTTCGTGGGCGGCGCATATTCACTCGATCGTTTCCGTGCGCTGTTAGGCGGTTACGAGTCGGTGCGGACGCTGTCACTGGCTGAATGGGACGCTTTTCCCAACGAGCTGCGCTTCTCCTCGTTGCGCTTCACCGTGACCCGCCTGCACGATTTCTTTCTGGCCCCGCGCGACGGCCGCCCGAGAATCGATCACGACTTCAACGAATTCTTCGATCGCCTCCGTGTGCTGCGCCGCGAGCGTGAGGGCGGGATGGAGCCGCTCTTGATGGCGATGGCGACGGGCTACGATTACCGCAAGTACCAGAAGGTCAAGGCGACCGAGCGGCGCCAGGCTTAAGCCGCGCGCCCCGGTGCGTTCGCGTCACATGGATGCGTATTCCGGCCGCGCCCCGCTGATCTCGGCGCGCGCACAGCAGCGGACAGGTTGATGTCCACCGGCGTCGCCGAATGCCTTGCCGCGCCGCGGCCTTCGCTATGGGTCGAAGTCTCGCCTCCGCGCGGCGTGAATCCCGACCCGCTGCTCCGGCGCCTGGCCGCGCTGCGGGGACAGGTTGACGCGATCAATCTGACCGACAACGCTCTTGGGCGGGTCAAAATGTCGGGGCTGGTGTTTGCCTCATTGATCAAAGCGCGGCTGGGAATTCCCGTGGTCCTGAACGTCTCGTGCCGCGACCGCAATCGATTTGCGCTCAAGTCGGATCTGCTCGGCGCCGGCGCACTTGGTATCGACGCGGTGGCCGCGCTTACCGGCGACAAGATTCCGCCCGGCGATCCCGACGGCACAACGGCGGTGCATGATCTCGATGCGTTTGGCCTGCTCGCGATGATCGCGATGCTTAACCGGGGCGACACCGGCGAGGGCAAGGAGCCGCTCAAGACGCTGCCGGCGCTGTATGCCGGCGCGGTCGCGAATCCGTACCGGAAAAACTTCGACCGGGAGATTGAGATGCTCGAGCGCAAGGCTCGCGCCGGTGCCAAGTTCGTCATCACGCAGCCGGTTTTCGAGGCCGATTCCGCCCGTCGATTCCTGGTGCACGCCAGCCGGATCGGCGTGCGTGCGATGCTCGGCATCCTGCCGGTCAAGCAGCCCGCGATGGCGAAATACATGCAAGACAAAGTCAGGGACCTCAGTGGCGCCAAGGCGCACCTGGATCGTTATGTGGGAATGAGTGAGGCCGAGGCCCGGGCCTTCTCGATACGCGAAAACCTGGAACTGATGAAATCGCTCAGCCACGAAGCCGCGGGATTCACGATAATGAGCGGCGGCGGGCCGTCGCTGGCGATTGAGCTCGCATTGGAGTTCAGCGAATGGCGCAAGGCCGCAAATCCATAGTCCGCAGGCTTCCCGACAACTCCGGCGCGCGCTCCGAGCGCGAACGCGCCCAAGCAGAAGACGCGGTCCGCACGATACTGCGCTATGTCGGCGAGGACCCGTCGCGCGAGGGCCTGCTCCGCACGCCGCTGCGCGTGGTCAAGTCCTACGAATTTCTCACCGACGGCTACCGGCAGGATCCCAAGGACGCGATCAATGGCGCATTTTTCGTCGAAGACGGCTACCAGGAAATAATCCTGTGCAAGGATCTCGATTTCTACTCCCTGTGCGAGCACCATCTGCTCCCCTTTATGGGCAAGGCGCACGTGGCCTATCTGCCCAACAAACGTATCGTCGGCATCTCAAAGCTGGCGCGGATGGTGGAAATCTATTGCCGCCGCCTCCAGGTCCAGGAGCGGCTCACCACCCAGATCGCTTCGACGATTATGGAAGAGATCGAGCCGCTCGGCGTCGCCGTCGTGCTCGAGGCCGAGCATATGTGCATGCGGATGCGGGGCGTGCAGAAGCAGAACTCGTGGGTCACGACCTCCGCGATGCTGGGCGTGTTCCGGACCAATCATGAAACCCGCCACGAGTTCATGAACCTGCTCCGCAACGGCAAGTAGCCCGCCGTCCGGAGTATCGGCGCGAGCGGCATCGCGAAAGGGAACCCGATGGGGCACGATGCGCACGATCAAATGGAAGCGCTCGGCAAATTCGCGCTCCGCCAGGTGCGGCGGCATCAGACGATCGGGCTTGGAACCGGGCGCGCCGCCTCGGCGTTCATCAACGCGCTCGGCCAAAGCCTGCTCGCGGTGCGCGGCGTACCGACCTCTCGAGCAAGCGAGGAATTGGCGCGCGCGCTCGGAATTCAGCTCGTGTCGCTTGCCGACGCCCCGAAAATCGATCTTGATTTCGACGGCGCCGACGAGGTCGATCCTCGCCTCAACCTGATCAAGGGCTACGGTGGCGCCCTGGTGCGCGAGAAGATCGTCGCGGCGTCCTCGCGCAAAGTGATCATCCTGGTCGGCGAGGAGAAACTCGTGCGCAAGCTTGGCGCGCGCGGCCGCCTGCCGATCGAGGTGCTGCCCTTCGCGGTGCCGCTGGCCACGCGCAAAGTCGCGGCGCTGGGCCTTAAGCCGGCATTGCGGCGTATCGACGGCGCCGATTTTGTCACCGACAACGGCAACCTGATTTTCGATTGCGCGGTCAAGGAGATTCACAATCCCGCCCGCCTGGACCGCGACCTGCGCTCGATTCCCGGCGTGCTCGGCACCGGAATCTTCGCCGCGATGGCGCAGGTGGTGATGGTCGCGATGAAATCGGGCGAAATAAAAACCCTGCGCCCGCGCTGACCCGGCGCTCCCGCGAACTCCGCCAGTGGTGGCCGGCGGCTCGCCGGCCTACGCGAAGCGTCCGTCACTCGCGTGGATGGCTGCCGGTGCGCCCGGGATTTCTCCCGCTGGTCGAAATGACGGATGACGACTGGGTGCATGAGTATCGTGCCCTTAGCCGAACCTCCGCCCGTCATTTCGAGACTAGGCGAGAAATCCCGGCTTTCGGTCCGCGCAGTCACGCTCGTGCGCGGCGGTCATCTGCGGCAAGATGATTGACGATGGCTTCCGCGGATCACGAAGCGCCGGTACGCGCCCAACTCGAGCGCATCTACCGCGCCGCCATCGCGGCGGTTGACCCGGCGCGGCTTATAAATCGCGCGCTCGACGGCAAGATCGCGTCGGCCGCCGGACTGCCCGCGCAAATCGCGGCCGCGCGCCGCGTGCTCGTGCTCGCGATCGGAAAGGCCGCGGCCGCGATGGCGTCGGCGCTCGAGACGCGCCTGGACGACGCAATCGCAGACGGTATCGCGGTAATCACGGCCCTTGAAGACGCGCCCGCACTCGAGCGATTCGACGTGCTGCGCGGCGAGCATCCGATTCCCGGCCGCGCTTCCGAGCATAGCGCGCGCGCGGCGCTCGATCTGGTGCGCGGCCTGCGCGAAGACGATTTGGTGATCGCCGCGCTCTCCGGCGGGGCCTCCGCGATGCTCGCGGCGCCGGCCGCCGGCCTGACCCTCGAGGACAAGATCGCGCTGACCGCGGCGCTGCTGCGCTCGGGCGCTCCGATTCGCGAAATCAACCTGGTCCGAAAGCATCTGTCCCAGATCAAGGGCGGACGCCTGGCCGCCGCCGCGAGTCCCGCGCGCGTGTTCGGATTGATTCTCTCCGACGTGCCGGGCAACGACCTGGCGACAATCGGCTCCGGCCTGACGGCGCCCGACCCGAGCACCTATACCGACGCCGTGTCGGTCCTGAAGCGCCGCGCGATTTGGGGACGGGCGCCCGAACGCGTCCGCGGGCATCTCGAGCGCGGAGCCGCCGGTGAAATCGCGGAAACACCGAAGCCCGGCGATCCGGAATTTGCGCGAGTCACCAACGCGGTGATCGGCGACAATGCCGCCGCGCTCGACGCCGCCGAAACCGCCGCCATCGGCGCCGGATTCGAGGTCGTTCGATTGCCGGAGCTGCGCGGCGAGGCGGAAGCGCTCGGACGCGCGCTGGCAAGTCAAATCGCCGCGATGCCGCGCCGCCGATTTTGCGCGATCGCCGGCGGCGAGCCGGTCGTCACCGTGCGTGGCGGCGGCAAGGGCGGCCGTGCGCAGCATTGCGCGGCCGCGATGGCGGCCGAACTCGCGCGGGCCGGATCGCAGCGCAAAATCGTGGCGTTGTTCGCAGGCAGCGACGGGATTGACGGTCCCACCGATGCCGCCGGGGGCTTTGCCTCACCGGCTAGCGCCGCGCGGGCACAGTCGCGCGCGATGAGCGCCGCTACAGCACTGGCGCGCAATGATGCGTACAATCTTCTCGAGGCCGCGGGAGATCTGTTCAAAACCGGACCGACCGGCACCAACGTGGCCGACTTCTTTTTCGCGATAGTCGATTATTAGAAACAAACGGAGTCTGATGGTTTCCCGAAGTACCCGACCCGAACGCACCAGGAACAACTCGAACCGCCGGGCGAAAATCGGCGCGGCCAGAAGTGGACTCACGGCGCGTCATATCGACGCGGTGCCGACCGTCACCCTGATTCCCGGTGACGGCGTCGGCCCCGAGGTGATCGGCGCCGCGCTCGAAGTGATCAAGGCGGCCGGCGTGAAGATCGACTGGGACCGGCAAGCCGCCGGAGCGGCCGCGCTGCGCCGGTTCGGCAATCCCGTTCCCGACGAGCTGGTCGGATCGCTTAAGCGCACCGGAGTCGCCCTCAAAGGCCCGCTCGAGACCCGCGTCGGCGTCGGCTACCGATCGATCAACGTTTACCTGCGCAAGACCTTTGACCTGTATGCCAGCCTGCGCCCGACGCACAGCTTCAAGGGCGTGCACACTCCGTTTCGCAACGTCGATTTGATCGTGGTGCGCGAGAACACCGAGGATCTTTACTCCGGTATCGAGCACGAAGTCGCGCCCGGCGTCGTCGAGAGCATCAAGGTGATCACCGCGCGCGCCTCGAAGCGAATCGCGCGCTTCGCGTTCGAGTACGCGCGGCGCAACCGGCGCAAGTCGATCACGGCGATTCACAAAGCCAATATCATGAAGCTCTCCGACGGGCTGTTTCTAAAGTGCGCGCGCGGGATCGCGGGCCGCTATCCGGAGATTCGCTACCAGGAGCAGATCGTCGATGCCGCGTGCATGCGGCTGGTTACCGACCCGGGCGCGTTCGATATCCTGCTGCTCGAAAATCTTTACGGCGATATCGTTTCCGACCTGTGCGCCGGATTGGTCGGCGGACTGGGACTCGTGCCGGGCGCGAACTACGGCGACAAGGGCGCGATCTTCGAGGCGGTTCACGGCACCGCCCCGGATATCGCGGGCAAGGATTTGGCCAATCCGATCGCGGCGATCCTTTCGGGCGCGATGCTGCTCGACTACCTCGGGCGTCAATCCGCCGCAAACCGGATTCGCGCCGCGACCGGCGCGATCCTGCGCTCGGGCCGCGTGCTCACGCATGATCTGGGCGGCAAGGCCTCGACCCACGAAATGACCGCGGCGGTGATCCGCGCGCTCGGGCGCTCGCGCGAATGAAAACCCTTTCGCCGATGGCCGCGCTCGGCTATTAAGAAGCCATATGGGAAAGCCGCTACGAGCCGAAGAACTGGGAAGCAGGGTTCCTCCTGGGCAAACTCTGACCGATAAATTTCCGGTGCTGTCGTATGGTGCGACGCCGCGTTTCAATCCCGCCCGGTGGGATTTTCGAGTCGTGGGGTTGGTCGAAAAGGAGCTGCGCTTTTCGTACGAAGAATTCCGCGCGCTGCCGCAATCCAAACAGGTCAGCGACTTTCATTGCGTTACCTCCTGGTCGCGCCTCGACAACCATTGGGAAGGCGTCCGGGTTTCCGACCTGATGGCGCTGGTCACGCTCAAGCCGCAAACGCGTTTCGTGGTGATTCACTGCGAGCAGGGTTACACGGCGAATCTGCCGCTCGAGGAATTTCTCGACGACGACGTGATGCTGGCGCATCGCCATGACGGCCACGACCTTGCGCCCGACCATGGTTTTCCGCTGCGCCTGGTGGTGCCGAAGCTCTATGCGTGGAAGAGCGCCAAGTGGGTGCGTGGGATCGAATTCTCAGAGTTCGACAAGCGCGGCTTCTGGGAAGTGCGCGGCTATCACAATCACGCCGATCCGTGGCGCGAGGAACGCTACTCATTCGAGGAAGAGCCCGAGGACTAATCGCCGCCCGCCGCGCGCAACTGTTGGCAGGAACCTCACGCGGCGATGACGCCGGACGAACATCCCCTTGACCGCGCGCGCTCGCTCGAGCGCCTGCGCTCCGAGACGTTTGACCTCGCGATCGTCGGCGCCGGAATCAACGGCGCCGCCGTCGCGCGCGACGCCGCGATGCGCGGGCTTAGCGTGGCTCTGGTCGATCGCGGCGACTTCGCCGGCGGCACCTCATCGCGCTCCTCGAAACTGATTCATGGCGGTTTGCGCTATCTGCCGCAGGGGCAGTTGAAGCTCGTGTACCAGGCGCTGCGCGAGCGTGAACGGCTGCGGCGGTGCACCGCGCCGCATCTGGTCAAGCCGATCCGTTTCCTGTTCCCGATTTATCGCGGACGCGGCTTCGGCCGCTTCACGATGTCGATGGGTCTGTGGCTCTACGACCTGTTTGCGCGAACTCCGCGCGCCGAGCGGCATCGCAACCTGAGCGCGGCCCGCGTGCGCGAGTTCGAGCCCGCGCTGGCCCGCGCCAACCTGACCGGAGGCTCGCTGTATTTCGACGCCTGGGCCGACGACGCACGGATCACGTTCGAGAATATCCTCGACGCCGCCATTCATGGCGCCGCGATCGTGAACTACTTGAGCGTCGAAGGCTTTGCCCGCGACCCCGCCGGCCGCCTGTGCGCGATGACCGTAAGGGATCTCGCCACCGGCTCCCGCTTCGAGCTGCGCGCGCGGCGGTTCGTCAACGCGGCCGGACCGTGGGTCGATCAAATCCGCCGGCTGGACGATCCCGCCGCGGGAAATTGCGTGCGCCTTACCAAGGGCGCGCATCTGGTCTTCGCGCGCACGGCGCTTCCGGTCCACGACTCGATAGTGCTCGCCGACGAGCACGCAAGAATCGTCTTCGTCATGCCGCACGACAGCTACGTGCTGGTCGGCACCACCGACACCGATTATCGCGCCGATCCTGCCGCCGTCGCCGCCGACCGCATCGACATTGCCTACCTGCTGGGCGTGCTCGCGAAAAGTTTGCCCGGAATCAAGCTCAGTGTACAGGACATCGCGTCGAGCTTCGCCGGGCTGCGCGCGCTGGTCGAAAACGGCGCCGACCCAAACTCACCGTCGTCGGTCTCTCGCGAAGAGGTGATCATCGAGAGTTCGTCCGGGATGCTCACCGTGGCGGGCGGCAAGCTGACAACGCATCGCGAGATAGCGGAAAAGCTCGTCACCCGCGTGATGAAGGATCTTGGGCGCGCACCGGGCATCTGCCCGACCCGCGATACTCCTCTGCCGGGCGCGCGTGCGGATGACGCCGCCGGGGCGCGCGCGGATGCCGAGGCGCTGGCGACGCTGCCGCGGGCGGCGCGGGAGATATTGCTCGCGCGCTACGGAACTCGCGCCGGAATTCCCGCGCAAATCGCCGCGACCCGTGCCGACCTGGCCGCTGCGCTCGCGCCTGGATGCCCCGTGATCGGAGCCGAGGTGATCCATGCGGTGCGCAACGAGATGGTTTCTTGTCTGGCGGACTTCATGGTCCGGCGCACCGCGATGGTCTGGCGCTATCCGGTCGAGGCCGAGGCTGCTGCGGATGCCGTGGTTCGGCTGATGGCGGCGGAGCTGGGATGGGACGATGCGCGCGCGGCGCGCGAGCTGGCCGGGTTTCGCGCCGACATGGCGCGCCGCCGCGCCCCCGAGTAGCCTGCGATGCGGCGCGAATCACGCGAGCATCGAGCCGCGCGCGCGGCGCGTATCAGCGTGGCCCTTGCGCGGCTCTATCCCGAGGCGCGCATCAGCCTGAATTTCTCGACGCCGTGGCAATGCCTGGCCGCCACGATTCTGTCCGCGCAATGCACCGACGAGCGCGTTAACCAGGTCACGCCCGCACTGTTCGCGGAGTTCCCCGACCCGCGCGCGACCGCCTCCGCACGGCCAGCGCGGATGCATGAGTTGATCGCCTCGACTGGATTCTTCCGGCAGAAAACCGCCTCGCTCCTTGCCGCCGCCCAGATGATCGTCGAGCGCCATCGCGGCCGGGTTCCCGAGGCGATGGAAGATCTCGTGGTGCTGCGCGGAGTGGGGCGCAAGACCGCAAATGTGATCCGCGGCCACGTGTTCGGATTGCCGGGCTTCGTGGTCGATACGCATGTGCGCCGCCTGACGCGGCGGCTGGCGCTGACGCGCAACACGGACCCCGTCAAGATCGAGAGCGACGTGACCGCGCTGGTGCGCGAGACGGATTGGACCAGCTTCTCGATGCGCCTGATCCTGCACGGCCGCCGCGTATGCGCCGCGCGCCGTCCGCGCTGCGAAGATTGCGCACTGGCGGGCGAGTGCCCGCGGATCGGAATTCCGCCGCCGCGCGCGTGAACTGCCAATGCGCGAGCAGGGGCGCCGTCGCGCGGAGGTTCGTTCCGGCGTCTCGGCCGCGGCCTCACGGCGCGGCATCCCGCAATCGTGCCGAATTTCCGGGCGCTCGCCCATATTTGAACAGCGGCGCCGAAATGCAATAATCTCTCATCTCGAACCCGGTTGCCGGGGCGCATTTCCGTGAAACTTCGGCTGGACGACATAACCGCCGAGGCGAAGGAGGTTTCCTTTGCCGAGCCGGAATCTGAAATAAACCGGATTTTGGCCGAGGGGCCGGTGCGCGAGTATCACGTTGAGGGACCGATTGCCGTGAGTATCTCGTATTATCGCGCCGGTACCGATCTGTTCTTCGCCGGAAAGATCGCGGCGCGCACCGCCGCCGCCTGTGCCCGCTGCGCCGAGGAATTCGACGCGCCGTCATCGAGCCCGTTTAGGTTCGTGCTGGCGCCCAAGTCGGTCGGACCCGCCAACGAACGCACTCTCAAGGTGGACGACCTCGAGTTTTCGCTCTACGATGGAGATGAGATTGACCTGAGTCCGCTGATTTGCGAGCAACTGCTGCTTTCTCTGCCGACCCGTCCGCTGTGCCGCGAGGATTGCCGGGGGCTGTGCCCGCACTGCGGGATCAATCTCAACCGCGGAGTCTGCGGATGCCGCGAAGCGCAGATCGATTCGCGCCTGGCCGCGATCCACCTGCTCAAGCTGTCGCGGCCGTAGCTGCGCTCAACTTAACTGACAGGAAGAATTTGCCATGCAAGCACCCAAACGCCGAACTTCCCACTCGAAGAAAAATCAGCGCCGCTCCCACGATGCCTTGCGCGCCGTAAATCCCGGCACCTGCGCGAGCTGCGGTGAACCCGCGCTGCCGCATCATGTATGCCGCCATTGCGGCTCCTACCGCGGCCGCGAAGTCGCCTCGGTGAAGGAATAGGCGGCGCAGGGTATCCCTTTGAAGATCGCGCTCGACGCGATGGGGGGCGATCTCGCGCCCAAGGCCGCGGTCGAGGGCGGCGTACTCGCCGCGCGCGATTTCGGTATCGAGATCGTGCTGGTCGGCGATCGTGAAGTCATTGCCAGGGAACTCGCCGAGCACGACACGCGCGGGCTCGGCATCGCGATCGAGCACGCGCCCGAGGTGGTGCTGATGGACGATTCGCCGCTCGAATCGATCCTCGGCAAGCCGCACTCGTCAATACACGCCGGATTCGATCTGGTGAAGGATCTCAAAGCCGACGGGTTCGTCAGCGCCGGAAATTCCGGCGCGATGATGGTTGCCGCGTCGGTCATTCTGGGCAACCTGCTCCACGTCGATCGCCCCGCGATCGGCACCATCGTCCCGACCACCGAGGGTCAGGCGCTGCTCATCGACGCGGGCGCGAACACAGAAGTTAAGCCGCTCAATCTCGTCCAGTTCGCCGTGATGGGCGCGGTTTACTGGCGCCGCGTGCGCAACGTCTCGCATCCCCGGGTCGGGATCCTGTCCAACGGCGAAGAGCCGTCCAAGGGCACCGAGTTGACGCGTGCGGCGGCGGCGATGCTGGGCCAGATGGCGTCGTCGGTCAACTACATCGGCTACGTCGAAGGCAGCGACATCAATCGCGCCAAGGCCGACGTGATCGTCACCGACGGTTTCACCGGCAACGTCGCGCTCAAGACGATGGAGGGCCTCTCGTCGCTGATTCGCGGAAATATCCGCGAGATTTTGAGCGGAAGCTGGGCGGGCAGGCTCGCCTACCTGCTGATCCGCAAACGGCTGGGCGCGATGACCGAGAAACTCGATCCGCACGAAGTCGGCGGCGCTCCGCTGCTCGGCGTCAATGGGGTCGCGATTATCGCGCACGGCTCGTCGAACGCGCGGGCGATTCGCAACGCGGTTCGCGCCGCCGCCAACGAGTCGCTGATCCGCCACGTCAATCCGGAAATTATCGAAATCCTGGGCCGCAATCAGACCGCGGGGACCGCGAAACCCGCCGGCAAGGGAATCCGCGGACTATTTACCAAAATGCGCGAGCGCCTCCAGCGCCATCCGAAGGATGCCGCGCAGCCAGGCGCGGCGCGTGAGGCCGCCGCCGACCCGTCGCATCCCGCCGGCGCCGCCAGACCCGTGCGGGCACATACAACCGGAGAGCTTGCCGGCCACGCGAACTATCCCGAACCGCATGGCGCGGAGAATCATTCGCCGGTTGCGCACGAGAGCGCGGCGGGCGCCGAGACCGCGGTCTCGGGTAACGGCGCGAAATCCGCGCGCGTGGCGGCCGAGCCGGAAACTCCCGCGGCCTCCGCGCCGCCATCCAGGAACCCAGCCAACCGCGAATCCAACTGATTGATTAAAGGATTAGGATCGGATCTGAAATGATGCTTGCCTACCTGTTTGACGGACAAGGCTCCCAGCGTGTCGGCATGGGCGCGGAGCTGGTCGCGAATTTTCCGGCCGCACGCGCGGTCTTCGATGAAGCCGATGCGGCGCTGGGCTTCAAGCTCTCGCGGCTATGTTTCGAGGGTCCGGAGGAAGAGCTGCGGCTGACGGCGAACACGCAGCCCGCGATCGTTGCCGCCTCGATCGCGGCGTTCCGGGTCTTCGAGCAGGAAGTCGGCGCACGCGCCGACGTTGCAGCGGGCCACAGCCTTGGCGAATACAGCGCGCTCGTCGCGTCTGGCGCGCTGGGCCTCGCCGACGCGGTTCGCGCGGTGCGCGAGCGCGGACGCCTGATGCAGGCGGCGTGTCCGCCGGGGCAGGGGGCGATGGCGGCGCTAATTGGCCTCGATCTCGGCGTCGTTCAGGAAATTTGCGCGCAGGTTTCGGCCAATGGCGAAATCGCGGCGCCGGCCAATCTGAACGCGCCCGGCCAAATCGTCATCTCGGGTCACGCGGCGCCGGTTCGCCGCGCACTCGAGATCGCCAAAGAGCGCGGCGCCACGATGGCGCAGGAGCTCAAGGTCAGCGCCCCATTCCATTGCCCGCTGATGGCGCCGGCGCGGCTCGGGATGAAGCCCGTGCTCGACAGGATTTCGATCGCCGAGCCGAAAATTGGCGTGATCGCCAACGTCACCGCCGAGGTCAATCGCGATCCGGCGCGGATTGTGCCGCTGCTGCTCGAACAAATCACCGAGCCGGTCAGGTGGGACCAATCAATGATGCGGCTGGTTGAAATCGGCGTAACCGACGCCGTCGAATTCGGCGGCCGAGTCCTGATGGGCCTGATGCGCCGCATCGACCGCAACCTAAAGGTCAAACCGCTCGAAGATTTGGCGTCGCTCAAGGCGATCAAGGAAGCCTTCCCGGGCTGAGCAAGCGCCGCGCACGCGCCGAGTCCGAGACTGGGCTAAAACCTTGCGGAGCGACAGGGTTTGGCTTACAAGGCGAGTTGAAAGCGGAGAGTAAGACGGCAATCCCGGATCGCCGGGAGTCGAGGCAGGCGGCATCAATGGCGGCACAACCACCGCAGCGGTTTTCCCTTATCACCGACCAGAGCGTTGCCGGGCTGCGCAAGCTGATCGGCGTGGTGATCGAGGATACCATCGAACCCTGGTGCCACGAGGCGTCCCGCGACAATATCCGCCACTGGGCGCACGGGATTGGCGACGATAATCCGCTCTGGTGCGACCCCGAGTATGCGCGCAAATCGCAATTCGGGCGGCTGGCCGCGCCGCCGTCGTTCATCTTTCCGCTCGATCGTGTCTTCAGCGGCTACGTTGGCGGATTGGCGGGCGTGCATGCGATGTTCGCCGGTATCGACGTGACATGGCATCGGCCGATGCTGCATGGCGACGAGTTTCATACGCGGATCTGGCTGAAGGATTTGATCGAGCATCAGACGCGCTTCGCGGGGCGCTCGATCCAGCAGGTCTATCGGTGCGAATTTATGAATCAGCGCGGCGAGATGGTCGCCGAAGGCGATAGCTGGTGCTTTCGCACGGAACGTGACACGGCGCGTGAACGCGGCGTCAAGTACACGGAGCTCAAGGCCAGAAAGCCGGTCTATTACACGCGCGAAGAGCTTGCGAAAATTTTCGCCGTGTATGAGGCCGAGGAAATCCGCGGCGCAAATCCGCGCTATATCGAGGACGTGACCCCCGGCGAAAAGCTGCCGCAAATGGTCAAGGGCCCGATGACCGCGACCGGCTTCATCGCGTTCGCGCAGGGCTGGGGCGGGCTGTATATTCGCGCCAACAAACTCGCGTGGCGCCAGCTCAAGAAGCATCCCGGATTGGGTGTTCCGAACAAGTTCGGCATTCCCGATATCCCCGAACGGGTCCATTGGGAGGACGACCTTGCGATCCTGGTTGGCACGCCGGCCGCTTACGACTACGGGCCGGAGCGCTGCTCCTGGATGACGCATCATCTGACCAACTGGATCGGCGACGCGGGTTTCCTGAGCCATATAGAAGTTCAGATTCGCCGGCATAATCCGGTCGGCGACACGATCTATATAAACGGCGAGGTGAAACGGATGTTCGCCGATGGCGGCGCGCACTACGCCGAAATCGAGCAGACCGCCGTGCAGCAGGACGGCGAGTTATCGGTTCGAGCCACCGCTATCGTGCGCCTGCCCTCGCGCGCCTAAGGCGTCCGCATCAGTTGCGGAATAAACGGGTTGATTAAAAACTCCTTATCTCGAACTTGCCTGATCGGGATTAAGTCCTTATGCTGCGCAGTTAACTGGCGAAGGCGATGCGGCCCGGGGGGCGCGGCTTACGTCTGGCGGAAGATTGCGCCGCCGAGCGCGCGTAAACCCGCCGGCCAGGCATATAGATTCGCATTTTCAGGAGCCGCCTTCGACGGCGCGCTGCCAGGAGGAAGCAGAGCACGATGGCATCAGATATCGAAACCAAGGTTCGCGAGAAGATCAGCGAACAACTGGGCGTGGCCGCCGACGAAGTGAAACCCGAGTCGTCGTTTATCGAGGATCTCGGCGCGGACTCGCTCGATATCGTCGAGCTGGTCATGGCGCTCGAAGAGGAGTTCAACATCGAGATCTCCGACGAGGACGCGGAGAAGATTCGCACGGTCAAGGACGTCGTCGGCTATATCGAGGCGCACAAGAGCTGAGCAGCCGCCCTTCATCACGAGTTCCTGACTCGAAACCCGCCGCGGCGCGCGCGATTGCGTCCCGCGGCGGGCGCACGATCACGGCGCGATAAGGTCATCGGAGAGACGAGCGATGCGCTGTCCGTTCTGCAAGCATCGCGGCAACCGCGTTATCGATTCGCGCCTGTCCGGCGACGCTTCGACCATCCGCAGGCGCCGGGTCTGCTCCGCGTGCAAGCGGCGCTTCACCACCCGCGAGCGGGTCGAGGAATCGGCGCCGATGGTGGTGAAGAAGGACGGGCGGCGCGAGCCCTTCGATCGCGCGAAAATTATCGGCGGACTCAAACGCGCTTGCGAGAAGCGCCCGGTCTCGATGGAAACGATCGAGGAGATCGCCAATCGGATTGAAACCCAGGCGGGCGAGAGCGGCGGCAAGGAAATTCCCACCTCCGAGGTCGGCTCCGCGGTCATGAACGAATTGCATCGTATCGATCAGGTCGCCTACGTTCGGTTCGCCTCGGTGTACCGATCGTTCAAGGATATCGACGAATTCATGCACGAGCTCGAAGACCTGATTCGCGTCCGCAAAGAGACGCTGGGCGCGCTCGGCGAGGCGCGGGCCTCAGGCAAGAAGAGTGACACCTGACGCCGGCTCGGCGGCCGCGGCCGCGCGCGACCGCCGCCTGATGGGCGCGGCGCTTATGCTCGCGCGATCGAATCTGGGGCTTACGTCACCCAACCCGTCGGTCGGATGCGTCATAGTCCGCTCCGGCAAAATCGTCGGACGCGGCGCGACCGCGCCCGGTGGCCGTCCGCACGCCGAGGTCATCGCGCTGGCGCAGGCCGGTGGGCGGGCGCGCGGCGCAACCGCCTACGTCACCCTCGAACCGTGCGCGCATCGGGGCCAGACGCCGCCGTGTGCGCGGGCGCTCGCCCTGGCCGGATTGGCGCGGGTGGTGATCGGATGCCTGGATCGCTATCCCGCCGTGCGTGGACGTGGCGCAGCGATACTGCGCCGCGCCGGAATCGAAGTGACCACCGGCATGCTCGAGGACGAATGCGTTCGCGTATGCGAGGGCTTCTTCGTTCGCGTCACCCGCCGGCGCCCGCTGGGTTTGCTCAAACTCGCGATCTCGCTCGACGGGCGAATCGCCGCGGCCTCAGGCGACTCGAAATGGATCAGCTCGCCCCAGTCGCGCGCGATCGCGCATCGATGGCGCCGGGAGTGCGACGCGGTGATCGTCGGCGCGGGAACAGTGCTCGCCGACGATCCGCGGCTGACGTGCCGAATCGAGGGCGGACGCGATCCGGTGCGGGTAATCGTCGATGCGCGCCTGCGGATATCTCCCGACGCGCGCGTGTTGCGCGAGCGCTCGGCGGCGGGCGCGATTATCGTGACCACCAAGGCCAATCTGGCGCGCGCCCGGCGCCGATACGCCGGTTCGCGTATCGAGGTTATGGGAGTCCCGAGCCGTGGGCGCGGCGCGATAGATCTGGCGGCGATGATGCGCGAGTTCGGGCATCGCGGATGGAACCAGGTCATGTTCGAGGGCGGCGCGCATCTTGCCGCGGCGGCGCTCGAGGCGGGAATTATCGATCGGGTCGCGTTTTTTATCGCGCCCAAGATTGTCGGTGCGGGACTCGCCGCAATCGAAGGGCTGGCGACGCGCCAGATTCGCGATGCAATCGCGCTCGGCGGCCTGACAGTTCGTCCGGTCGGCTCCGATCTGCTGGTTGAAGGGCGCGTGCTGCCGAGGCGGCGCTCGTGATAGCGCCGGCATATGGCGCGCTGGTCGCGTATCCAGCCGGGTGATAGGATCCGGAGCCTGCGAGTAAACCTGATGCCGAATTTATCGCTTGAAGACGTTTTCAGCCGGATCCGCGACGCGAAGATGGTCGTGATGGTTGCCGAGGAGCGCGACGACGCGCAAGGCGATCTGGTGATGGCGGCGGAAAAGGTCACCCCCGAACATGTCAATTTTATGGCGCGCGAGGCACGCGGCGTGGTCTCGATCGCGATTACCGACAAACGGATGCGCGAGCTTGGCGTTCCGCTGGCGACCGCTTCGGATAGCGGTACCTCGTCCGAGCAGGCCGGAGTTCTGGTCGAAGCGCGTGAGGGAGTCACCACCGGAATCTCGACCAGCGATCGCGCGCGGACGATCCAGGTGATCGCCTCGAAAACCACCGGCCCCGAAGACATCGTGATGCCTGGCCATGTGCTGCCGCTGATGGCGCTGGCGGGTGGCGTGATGATGCGCAACGGACGCGCGGAAGGCGCGGTCGATCTGGTGCGATCAGCGGGCTTGGCGCCTGCCGCCGCGCTATGCACGATTCTGCGCGACGATGGCGAGGCGGCGCGGCTCGAGGACCTGAGGGAATTCGCGCTCCGGCACGAGCTGCCGATCGTTTTCGTCCGGGAGCTGGTGTCCTATCGTCTGACCAACGAGACTCTTGTGCAGCGCGTCTCCGACGTTGCCTTTCCGCTGCTCGAGGGCGCCTTCAAGGCCGTAATCTTCCGCAATATCGTTGACGGCAGAGAGCATCTGGCGCTGGTCAAAGGCAATGTCGGCGGCGGACGCGGCGCGCTGGTGCGGTTGCACTCGGAATGCCTGACCGGCGACGTGTTCGAGTCGCGCCGCTGCGACTGCGGCGAGCAATTGCAGGAGTCGGTGAGTCGGATTCTGGAAGCCGAAGCGGGCGTGATCATCTATCTGCATCAGGAAGGGCGCGGAATCGGGCTCGGGAACAAGATTCGGGCTTATGCGCTCCAGGACACGGGGCTGGACACGGTCGAGGCGAATCTCGAGCTCGGCTTTGACGACGACATGCGCGATTACGGAATCGGCGCGCAGATTTTGCGCGACCTTGGCGTCGGCGAGGTGCGGCTCCTGACCAATAATCCGCACAAGATTGAAAGCCTGCGGCGCTACGGAGTGAGTGTTACCCGGGTCGCGCTCGAAATTGTGCCGCACGACGGCAATATCGGTTATCTGCGCACCAAAAAAGAAAAACTCGGACATCTGCTTTCGGAGCTCAAGCTCCTGACCTGAGCAGCGGCGCGAAGATCCATGGGCATTCGACACGAAGGGCGCGAGCTTGCGCTCAAAGCGCTGTACCGAATCGATATCTGCGGCGGCGCCTCGAACGAAGACCTGATGGCGTTCTTCGACAGCTTTCCGGCCGACCCGCGGGTGCGGAGCTTCGCGATGCTCCTGGTCGATGGCGTGTGCGGCGACATTCCGGCGCTGGATAAATCGGTGGCCGACGCGCTCGAGCATTGGACGCTTAAGCGCCTGTCGCGCGTTGACCTCAACATCCTGCGCATGGCGCTTTACGAGTTGATGCGGATCGAGGACATCCCGGCGCGGGTCACGATCGATGAGGCGATCGAACTGGCCAAATGCTACGGCGATCAGGACTCGGGGCGCTTCGTCAACGGCGTGCTCGACCAGCTCGCGTCGCGCTTGAATCTGAAGCGCAAGGGCGAAGGGACCGATGCGTCCGATGCCGGCTGATTTGGCGAAGAACCTCCACGCCTCGATAAGGGAAGATTTGTAGCCGCGCGCGGGCCGGTGCGGCAGGGTGGGGCACGATGGCGCTCGAGAGCGCACTCGCATTTCTCAAGTCGGCGGGATCGCGAAAATCGCTCGAACCCGCGATCGTGATTTTCGGCCCGCACGCGTTCCTGCGCGAGGCTGTGCTCGCATCGCTGGTCGCGCCCCTGCTCGGCGCCGGCTACCAGTACCGTTCCTTCCACATTTCCTCGAGCGCCGATTTCGATCGCGCGCTCGAAGAGGCGCGCGCGCCCGATCTCTTCGCGTCCAAACGCGTCGTCGTATGCCGCGTGCTCAAGGCGCTTCGCGAGCGCGCGGGCGGCGAGGATGCCGGCGATGCAGGCGAGGCGGACGACGCGCCGAGCCGCGGCGGATCGGCGCGCGGCGGCGAAGCGGCGGTTGCCGAGGCGCTCGAGTCCGCGCGCGGCCCGAATCATCTCGTGCTGGTCTATGAGCGCGACAACGCCCCGGCGAAGATTCGCCGCGCGGCTGAAAAATCCGCGCTGTTCATCGGATGCAATCGCCCATACGACAATCAGGTTCCCGAATATGCCGGCGCGCTCGCGCTCGCGCGCGGCCTGCGCCTTGCCCCCGGCGTCGCGCAGGCGATGGCGGAGCGGCATTCGGGAGATCTCGCGGCGATAGCCAATGCGATCGCGAAGGCGGCGATCATAGCCGAGCCGGGCCATCCGATCGGCCCCGGCGAACTGAGCGACCCCGGCGCGCGGCGGATGCCCGAAGTCTTCGAGATCGCGGACAGCCTCGCGCGCGGACGCGCCGCGGTGGCGATCGCGCAGATCGACCGCGCGCTCGCGCTGGGACGCGACCCGATCGAAATTCTGGCGGTCGAGATTATTCCGGGGATGCGCAGGATGATGATCGCGGCGGCGATGCTCTCGCGCCGGCGCAGGCCGGACGAGATTGCCGCGGCGCTGGGCGGATCGCCGGGCGGCGGGTTTGCGACCCGCGCGATCGAGGGGGCGCGGCGCTACGGTTCCAGACGCCTCGAACGCGCCTATCGGCGCGCGGCGGAACTCGATGAAGGATTCAAGAACGGCCGGATCAAGGAACGCGAGCAGGCAATCGGTGCGATGCTGATCGAGCTGATGGCCGCGCAGGAATCCGCGCGCGCGTGAGAGTTCGTAGTTTTTGATCGCTAGCGTTTGGTATCATCCTGAGCGAGCGCTGCGCGAGTCGAAGGATCCCTGAAGAACTCGGGGTCTTTCGACTCCGGCCGCAGCGGCCTCCGCTCAAGATGACACAAAATAGAGCACGGCGCGAAAACGCACAATCCTTGAGCGCGGCCGCTTGCCAAGGTTGCTTGCGCGATATCCGTGCCGCGAAGCCATCGCCGCGGCTCCGGGCCGCGCGCGGCGGCTGATCTATTGAGTGGCGGCCTTGCCGTGCGCTTTGTGTAAGCGCTTGCTCAGGCGTGCGATTTGGCGGCGCACGGTGTTGCGATGCATCGTTCCCTTGCTCTGGGCTTTCTGGAGCGCGCGTGACGCGGCCCTGAGCTTGGCTGCTCCATCGGCGGCGTCCGCGCCGGCGATAGCCTCGACCGCGAGCTTCACGGTGGTGCGCACATGAGCCTTGATCGCATGATTGCGCTCGGCGCGTTTAAGGTTTTGGCGATGGCGCTTTTCCGCCGACGGATGAACTGGAATATGCGGCATAACCCCGCATTATTGCCAGCGCCAATGACGCGGGTCAACACCACCGCCCGGATGGCCAGTCGTTTTGAGAGCTGACGATTCCCGACGCTGAGGCGCTATTCCCGCGCGCGAGGAATTCCAACTGGCAGGTCACTGCATGTGACGCGGATCGGAGCATAGCCGCCTCGGGATTTCTCGCCTTTGGCTCGAAATGACGGTTGGTGGCTTCGGCGGTGGCTACGATACGCATGCACCAAGCCAAGATACGTCATTTCGACCCCTTCGATGTTGCTCAGAGTTTGTGATTTTTTCGGGCTCGGCTCAATTTCGTGTCATTTTGAGCGGAGGCCGTTGCGGCCGAAGTCGAAAGACCCCGAGTTTTTCCCGGGGTCCGGAGCTTGCCCTGAGCACTGCCGAAGGGACTCGCGCAGCGCTCGCTCACGATGACACAAAACGCTAACGATCAAGAAATCACAAACTCTGAGGACAGCTCTCGCGCGGCAGCCGCAGCCTGCCCTGAGCGATGTCGAAGGGCGCGGGTAATGACAGAAAAAGACTGCGATGGAGCAGAGCCTTCGTCACTTCGTTATGCAGTAATTATAATAGGAGAAGCCAGCCATGCCAACTACGAACACGAGAACCCGCGGTGTGCGCGACCGATTTGATGGATTCGCGGTCGAGATTTTTCCTGATGATCAGCACGACTACGTCGCGCACTTTCCGGAATTGCCCAACGTCTCGGCGTTTGGCCGCACTCCCGCCAAGGCGCTCGCCGAACTCGCCATCGCGTGGGAGCTCGTGAAGGAAGTGTGCGTCCACGAGGGCCCTTATTGAGTCCTGCATATCATAGTGACAATTCCGCTCTTGCTCGATGGCCTGGCGTGTCATTCCCGCGCGTGGCTGCCGCGCGAGGAATCCCGGTCTTCTCGTCCGCCGCAGTCCTGCAGTCCGGGATTCCTCGCGCACGCCGGCCACGCGCGCGGGAATCACACAAGGTGGCGCGCTGGAGCGGGTCGACGTCACTATCTTGTGCAGGACTCAATAGTCGTCGGGGCGGACTGTTCTCTTCGCTTCCTGCCATAGCGATTCTATCTGCTCCGGGGTGCTCGCTTTCAAATCGAGGCCGCGGGCGGTGGCGAGTTCTTCGAGCGCGGCGAACCTTGCGATGAATTTGTCGCACGCGCGGCGCAGCGTTTCTTCCGCGTTGGCGCCGATAAAGCGCGGCGCGTTCGCCGCAGCGAGCATCAGGTCGCCGAGCTCCTCGGCCAGCATCGCGAGGTCGCCGCGCGCGAGCGCCGCTTCGGCCTCCTCGAGTTCCTCGCGCACCTTGGCGAGCACCTCGCGCGCTCCTGCCCAGTCCATCCCGAGCCGCCGCGCCGCCTCGCCGAGCTTCTCGGCGCGCATCAGAGCGGGCAGCGCGCGTCCGGTATCGGCAAGGGGCGAGGTTGCGCCGGCACGCCGCGCGGCCTTTTCCCGCGCCTTGATCTGGTCCCACTGTTCGAGGATCTCAGCGACGGTCTCGGCCTTCGCGCCGGCGTAGACGTGCGGATGACGCCGGATGAGCTTGTCGGCCGCGAGGCTCAGCACGCCGGCGAGATCCGGCGCGGCGCTTTCCGCGGCAATGATTGCGCTCGAGCACGCCTGGACGATCAGGTCGCCGAGTTCCTCGGCAATCTTGGCGCGATCGCCAGCCGCGATCGCGTCGGCGGATTCGTAGGCTTCCTCGATCAGTTTGCGCGGCGCGTCGGCGAGCGTCTGCTCACGGTCCCACGCGCACTTTGCGCGCAGCTCCCGGACGACCGCGATGAGCCGCGCGAATTCCCTTTCCTCATTCATGCCGTGAGGATCGGCGACAGCACCTTCGCGCCCAGAAACTTCGACAAGTCTTCCAGGCCGTCGGCGGTGATTTCGTGTCCGCAGTCATATTCCTTGTACGCGACCGGCACCCGCAGCTCGCGCAGGTTCTCGACCGAGGCGCGGGCGCGCGCGATTTCGATCATGTCGTCGCCGCGGCCGTGCTGGACTAGCGTGGGCAACCGCTCGAGCGCCTCACGATCCGTGACCGCGCCTTTAAGCTCGGGCGGAAACCAGGTCGAGAGCGCGACCAGCGCCGCGTAACGCGCCGGATTGCCGAGCGCGAGCGTATAGGCCATGAATCCGCCCTGGCTGAAGCCCAGGACCACCAGCTTGCGGCGATCGACCGGGTAGCGCTCGAGCGCGGAATCGACGAACCGCGCGGCCGTCTTGCCTGCGTTTTCGATCGCCTCGCGATCCGGCGTTCCGCCCATCCGAATCGGGAACCATCCGTAGCCGCGCGTCGGTCCGATCGGAACTTCGATCGCGCCCTGCGGGCAGATGACCATAAACTTTCCGTCGGCGATGTACGGCGCCAGACCGATCAGATCGAGCGCGCTGGCGCCCCATCCGTGCATCGCGATGATCGTCGGATGCGGACCCGTGCCGGCGGGCTCATAAACCGTGTGAATCAAATCCATCGCGCCATAACCTCCCGGAGCGCCGGATGCGGCATCATAGGATGTGCGCGGAGCCATACGCCAGCCCGCATCCCCCCTGTTCATCGGGCGCGCTATGTCGGCTATGGTAACGGGCGTCGCGGACGCGCGCGCGACTCATTTAACTTGCGGATTTTCTTGCCGATGATCTCGAACAATCTAATCTGATGGTCTTGCGCTGATGGATTGGGGGAACAGGCGCGGGTTTCGCGCATCGGATTCGGCCTGGATGCGAATCGGCATAGCCGCGATCTCGATCTTCGCGCTCGGCGCGGGACCGGGCGGTGGTGCTGCTCCCAGCGGCAAGATGCTGGGGATGGTCTCGGCGACCGTGCTGCTCGCGATCGTCGGGTACGCGTTCTGGCTCGCCGCATCATCGCTTAAAGGCGACCGCGAGGCGGGTCTCGATTCGGCGCTGGTGGGGCTGGTCGGGCTTGCGGTGATCAAGACCGCGATGCTGCCGTTCTTTCCGGGGTTCGGACCTGACGTAGGCAGTTACCAGGCGTGGGCGCTCCAGATTTCGAGCCTGGGTCCGGCGCACACCTATCAGCAGGGTTACTTTCTCGACTATCCGCCCGGGTACCTGTACGCGCTGTGGGTCGCGGGGATCATCGCGCGGTTCACGCACGCGACGGGTGACGCGCTGCGCGTGATCGTCGAGAGCCCGGCGATCGTCGCGGATTTTTTCCTGGCGTTTACGATCTTCGCATACGTGCGCCGCACCTCGCGTCCTTCGATCGCATACGCCGCCTTACTGATGGTCGCGCTGAATCCCGCGCTGCTGTTCGACACGGTGGTGTGGGGACAGAGCGATTCGGTGCTGACCTTCACGATGTGGCTGTCCGTGATCGCGATCCTCGATGACCAATACGAAATCGGATGGGCGATGGCCGCGGTCTCCGTGCTGGTCAAGCCGCAGGGTCTCATGCTGCTGCCGATGCTGGCGTGGTGGACGATGCTCGAGACGCCGGTGTGGCGGTGGGTAAGGGTAGGGCTGGTCGGAATCGCGGTGTTCATCATCGGCATCGCGCCGTTTCAGATCGGGCATCCGTGGAACTGGATTCTCGACCTCTACACCTCGACCGCGGCCTACTACCATGAAACTTCGGTCAACGCGTTCAACCTGATCGCGCTGCTCGCGGGGCTCAGGCGGCAGGACTCGGGAACGATCGCGGGGATTAGCTGGTTCGGGCTCGGGATGAGCCTGCTCGCGCCCCTTTACGGATTCGTCGCGTGGATTGTGTGGCGCAAGCGCAGCGCGCAGACGATGGTGTACGCGGCATTCATCACGGTGTTCGGATTTTTCATGGTCGCGCCGCGGATGCATGAGCGCTATCTCTACCCGGCGCTGGTGTTCTCGATACCGCTCGCCCTCGAATCGACTGAGATGCTGGCGGTGTTCGCAATCCTGACGCTCACCACGCTGTTCAATCTCGCTTACATCCTGCACACTCTCCAGACCGTCGTGTTCCTGGACTCGCGCGACGGGCTTGCGATGGGCGCGTCGGCGCTCAACGTGCTGATTCTGGGCGCGTCGGTCTATTACGGCGCGGTCAAGCTCGACGGCGCCTCGGGCGCGTCGGCCAGCGCCGTCGCGATGTATCATCGCCTGTTCCCGGCGCGATCGGCCCAGGCGCCGGTCGAAGCGCGTGGCGCGCCGCTTGGATGGATAAACCTCGATACTATTATTATCGCGGCGCTGCTGGCGGCGGCCGTGGCAACGCGCTTCTGGCATCTGGGCCATCCCCCTGAAATCGTATTCGACGAGGTGCATTTCGTCGGTCAGGCGCGCAACTACCTGCACGGCGAACGATTCCTTGACCCGCATCCTCCACTGGCCAAGCTGGTGATCGCGCTCGGCATCTGGCTATTCGGCGATCATTCGTGGGGCTGGCGGGCGGGCAACGCGTGCGTTGGCACGGCGCTGGTCGGCATAACCTATCTGCTCGGCAGGCGGATGACGCGCTCGCGTCTGGCCGGCGCTCTGGGAGCGAGCGCGGTGCTTCTGGACGGGATGTTCCTGGTCGATTCGCGAGTCGCCGTGATCGATATCGTGTACCTGACGCTGGCCGCGATCTCGTACCTGGTGCTGTTTCGCATCTTCGACACGCCCGGTATCGCGGCGCGCCGCCGGTGGCTGGTGATGCTCGGGATCGCGCTGGGATTGTGCGTAGGCAGCAAGCTTTTGATTCCGGCGGTGACATTCCTGCTGGTAATGGGCTTTCTGGTGTGGGTGCTGGCGACCGAGCCCTCGCAGACGCGGCGCGACAGGAGAATCACCGGCGCGATCCTGCTGACCGGAGGGGTCGCGTCGATTTGTTACATCGCTACGTTTTTGCCGCACTACTACCTCGGATGGTGGGGCGGAATTCAGGACCTGTTTCAGTATTACAAGGACATCATCGGCTACGAACAAAGCGTCTCGACCGCGACTCATCCGTATTCATCGAAATGGTGGAGCTGGCCGCTGATGCTGCGGCCGATCGCGTACTGGCAGGACTTTCCAAAGGTCGGCAAAGTCTCGACTATCTGGGGCGGCGGAAATCCAATCCTGTGGTGGGGAGCGCTCACCGCCATTACCATCACGGCGGTCGACGCCGTCGAGCGCCCGCGTCTCGAGCGGAGCTTCCTGGTGATTGGCTATCTTGGTTACCTGGCAATCTGGATCCCGATCGGACGCACCCTGTTTCTCTACCACTACATGGGTTCGGTCTATCTGGGCTATGTCGCGCTCGGGTGGATTCTCGCTCAATGCTGGAATGACTACGCCGAGCCGTGGGTGCATCTGGCTTTGCTGTTCACTCTCACGCCGGCTTTTATCCTCGGCCTCGGATGGGGTATTGGAGCGCCCGCGGTGCTGGTCCTGTTTGGGCTCTACATAGTAATTGCCTACCAGGTTTCGCTCGGAAGGGCCGAGCCGTCGCATCCGGGGAGATATGTCTGCGCGATGTTCTGCGCTACCGCGATCGTGTTGTTCGTATACTATTTCCCCATTTGGACCGGAGCGCCGATTGAACGCGCCGGTTACTATTCGAGGATGTGGTTGCAGGAAGCCAACACAGTCAGGAATTGGATCTGATGATCGCCAGAGGCGGAAATCACACCCCCCGGCGCTTTGCGGCAAGTTTCGCGGCGGTGCTTGCGATGATCATAGCCGGACTCGCCGCGCATTCGATCGCGCGCGCCGACTCCAACCTGCTGCTCAACGGCGATCTCTCGAAGGGCTCCGAATCGCAACCTGACCACTGGCGCACTGAGGCGTGGCTCAACGATCCCACGGCCTTCGCCTACGATTGGACGCATCCGGCCGGTGGCGGCCCCGGCCAGCTGAAGGTCGGCGCGCTCAAGCCCAACGACGCGCGCTGGATGCAATCGCTCACGCTCGCGCCCGGCTGGTATTACATCAGTACGGAGGTCCGTACCGAGAACGTCGGCACGCAGGCGACCGGCGCGACCGTTTCGATCATGGAGGACGGCATCATGTCCGCCGATATCCGCGGGACGTCCGGGTGGCAACCGGTCGGGTTTTACCTGAAGGTCGGCGGGCATGGGGCCGACGTGAGTGTCGCTCTGCGCCTGGGAGGATTCGGGAGCCTGAATTCCGGCACTGCCTATTTCCGCAACGCACGCGCCCGAAAGATCGCCGCTCCGCCGCCCGGCGCGGCCCAGGTGTACGACCTCAGCGCCGTTCGCAAGGCCGCCGAGCCGGCGCCGGTCGGACAGCCGATAACGCTGGTCGCGGTGTTTGCGATTCTCGGCGTGGTGGCCGCGTACGGATGGTGGATGTTCGGGGTTGAAGAGCCGTTGCGGCCCGCCGCCGGGCCGAGCCGCGCCGCGCGCCGCGCGCAGGCGAGGCGCGAGCGATGAACACCGCCGCGCAGCGCACCCAGCGCATCGAATGGTCGCTATTCCTGATCCCGTTCATCAGCTACGCCTACTTTTATCAGGCCGCCGATCAGAGCACCGCGGCGCGATTTGATCTGATGCGCTCGATCCTCGAGCGGCACTCGCTGGCGATCGACGATCTGGCCGGTTACAACACCGCCGATATTATCAACTTTGGCGGACATATTTACTCAGTCAAGGCGCCCGGAACCTCAATTGTCGCGATGCTGCCGTGGGGGCTGATGCGGCTGTGGCTGCTCCCGCTCCTGACTAATCACACGGGGCTCTACTGGGCGCTCGTGACCTACCTGACGATCGTGCTGACGATTGGGATGTTGATCTCGATCCTGTGCGTCGTGATGTACCGGTTCGCGCGGTTCGTGGGCGCCGCCGAGGGGCGCGCGGCCGCGCTCGCCCTGGTTCTCGGCTTGGGCACGATAGCATTTCCCTACGCGACCGAGATGACCGGCGAACCGTTCGCGGCGGCGTTCGGCTTTATCGCGTTCTACCTGATCGCCACATTTCAGGAGGACGCGCGATGGCCGCGCGCGTTCTGGGCCGGGCTGCTGGCGGGAGCCGCGGTGCTCAATGACTATCCGGCGATGCTTATCGCCGCGGCGGTGGGTTTTTATGCGATGTATCGCCTGCCGCGGATTGGCTATATCGCAGCGTTCTCGGCGGGCGCGGCGATCGCGGCGGCCCTGATGCTGGGCTACAACTGGGGTGCGTTCGGAAGCCCGCTGTTTTTCAGTTACCAGGCCTTCAAGCTGCCGGGTAATACCCAGTTTCCGGAGCAGGCCAAGGGATTCGTCGGACTCACCTATCCGAAGGTGACCAATCTGTGGAATATCCTTATAGATCCGCAGCGCGGATTGTTGTTCTGCAACCCGGTGCTGATCCTGTCGGCGGCGGGAATCGGTTACTTCTATCGGCGCCGCGAATTGCGCGCAGAATGGATCGTGACGATCGTCGCGGCCGCCGGGATGATTCTGTTCAACGCCTCCTACGGCGAATCAATCGTCTCGTGGGGCGGTGGCACCGCGACCGGGCCCCGGCAGATCGTAGCCGCCGTGCCGTTCATGATTCTGACCCTCGCGTTCCTGCCGCGCTCGTGCGACTGGCTAATCGGCGCGCTCGGCGCGGTGTCGGTATTCCTGATGCTGATGGCGACGGCGACCAATCCGCATTTTCCGTACGAATATGTCAATCCGCTGCGCGACTTCGCGATGCAGCAATATCTGCGCGGCGACTTCGCGACCAATCGCGACGCCTATTTCGGCGGGGGGATGATTGTCGGCGATTCCACCGCGTTTAACCTCGGCAAGCTCGCCGGGCTGCCGCGTCCGCTTCAGCTATGGCCGCTCGGACTTCTGTGGATCGGCGGCGCGCTGGAATTAGCCGATGCGCTCGAGGCGCTCCGCGGCGGGATGCGCGCGCGGCTCGGCCGGGTCGCGATCGCGAGCGGAATTGCCGCGATGTTCCTGGCCTCGCTCAACGGATGGGTCCGCGGGCCATTCGATCTGCGCGCCGACCACGGTCTGCTCGGCCGCTACTTCGTCGGAGAGGAACCCGGAATCACCGCGCCGCACCTGACTCGAATCGACCCGCGGATCGATTTTCACAGCGTCACCGAGCTCGGCGCGATGCCGTTTCCGTCGGTCGCGCTGTGGACCGGCCAGATTGTCGCGCCGCGCACGGGAGTTTACCTGTTCAACATCGAGGCCGACGACGCGGGATGGCTCCTGATCGACGGACGCCCGGTGATCGGCGATCCGGGGCAGGTGAACCGTCCGCAGGCATCGGGCAGAGTGGTTTTGCGCGCGGGAGTGCACCGCATTCAGGTCGCGGAGCGCAACCTCGCCGGCGACGCGGCGATTGAACTGTCCTGGCAGCCGCCGGGAGCGCAAATGGAAATAGTCCCTTCCGTGGCGTTGATTCCCGACCGACCGTAGCGCGCGATGCGGATGCGCCGGAGCGGCCGGCAGGCTCAAGTTCCCGGCCGTTTCAGGATTCCCGGACCCAGCAGCGTAGGCCGTCCGCCCTCAAGAGGGGCGGCGCTCGATGGCGAGCTGGCTGACGGCGGCGCGGCGCCGCGGTAGCTGGGAGGTTTGGTGACTCGCGCCTGGGCGAGAATCTGCTGGAGCAGGTGCGACTCCTGCGCGCCGCGCGAAACGCATCGCACGTCGCGGGTCGGATGCAGCGGCACGCTCAGCGGAGAATCGAAGGCCGCGCTTATCGCCACCCGGCTGGATTCGTTCGAGACCGCCTTGACGTGAAAGTTATACACGCTGCTGCCGTCGGCCTCGGGAATCGCGACATAGGTGCCGACGATGCTTTTGATTTTTCCGCAATCCGCGTCGCGCAGCGAAAACTGGCGTCCCAGAACCTCGATTATTCCGTGATTGGGATCCTGCGCCTGGATGTTATAGCCGTTGGCGTGGATCACCGCGGTCACCGCCGTCCACGCAAGGTCGTACGGCAGCGGCACGATAGTGCTGACCTTGTCCTCCGGCGGCGGCACGGCGGTCGGCGGATAAAAGCATCCCGAAGCCGCCACGGCCAGCGCCGCCGAAATCAATCCAATCCTGAATTTTGTGTCCATCTTGCCCGACCGCGCATCTTAGCAGACCCAGGGCACCTGCTGTCCAACTTTGCGGGCCGGACAAAGCCGCTGGCCAACGGCCTGCGGCGGCGACCCCGCGGAGGTTCCCCATCACCCGAATCTTTGTGATAATAGTCGCGGCGCGGGCCGCCATTTCCCAGGCCGCCCGCCGGATGGAACAATGTCAGGTCATTCCAAATGGTCTTCGATCAAGCATAAGAAGGCGGCGCGCGACGCCAAGCGCGGCAAGGTCTTCACCAAGTTGATCAAGGAAATCACCATCGCCGCCCGGCTCGGCGGCGGCGATATCAACGCCAATCCGCGCTTGCGCACGGCGGTGCTTACCGCGCGATCGCAGTCGATGCCCAATGACAATATCGATCGCGCGATCAAGAAGGGCACCGGCGAGCTGGGCGGCGGACAGATCGAGGAAGTCACCTACGAGGGCTATGGACCCGGCGGGGTCGCGATCATAATCGAGGTGCTGACCGACAACCGCAATCGCACGGTTGCGGAAATCCGCTTTGTCCTTTCCCGCCACGGCGGAAATCTCGGCGAGACCGGATGCGTCGGCTGGATGTTCAAGAAGCGCGGCGTGATTTCGATCGACAAGACCGCGATCGATGAGGACAAGCTGCTCGAGATCGCGCTCGAGGCCGGCGCCGACGATGTCCACATCGACGCCGACTCGTTTACCGTGGTGACCACGCCCGACAAGTACGCTCGCGTCCGCGAGGCGATCGAGAAGCTGCGGATCGCGATCGCTAGCGGCGAGATAACGCTGGTGCCCGAGAACACGGTGCCCGCGTCGGGACATACGGCCGAGCAAGTGCTCAAGCTGATCGAGGAGCTCGAAGAGCACGACGACGTGCAGAGCGTGTCAGCGAATTTCGATATCAGCGACGAGGAGATGGCGCAAATCTCGGCGGCGTGATCGCTTCCGTGACGCGCGCGCGCCGCGGCGCCTGGGGGGACGAGGATGCGGGTGCTCGGGGTTGACCCGGGAAGCGCGGTTACAGGTTTCGGGATCGTTGACGGCGCCCCCGGACATTTTCAATTTATCACGGCGGGTACCGTTCGCACCCGCCCCGGCGAGCCTGTGCCCGAGCGCCTGCGCACGATTTATCAGGGGCTGTTGGGCGTGATCGACCAATTCGCACCGGCGGCGGTAAGCCTCGAACGCAACTTCGTCGCGCGCAATATCCAGAGTGCGTTCAGAATCGGAGAGGCGCGCGCGGTCGCGATGCTGGCCGCCGCCCAGCGCGGATTGCCGCTGTACGAATATCCTCCCAACGAAGTGAAGCTTGCGGTCGCCGCGTTCGGCCACGCCGACAAGGAGCAGGTCAAGTTCATGGTGCGCAGCACGCTCGGGCTGCCGGCCGATTTCGAGCTGGCCGACGACGCCTCGGACGCGCTGGCGCTTGCGATCTGCCACCTCGGCCGCGCCCGCGCTCCAAGGCTTAGCGACGCGGTCGAGCGCCCCGCGCGCGCGGTGGCGGCGCGCGGACCCAGGACGCGCAAGCCATGATCGCGTCGATCAATGGGATGCTGGCGGTGCGCGACGCGGGCCGGATAATCGTCGAGACCGGCGGCATCGGCTACGAAGTCCATATTCCGCTCAGCACCTTCTATCGGCTGCCCGCGCTCGGCGAGCAGGTGAGATTGCAGGTCCGCCAGGTGGTGCGCGAAGACGCGCTGATGCTGTACGGATTCGCCGAGCCGCTCGAGAAGCGCGCGTTCGATCTGCTGATGTCCGTGCAGAACGTGGGTCCCAAGCTCGCGCTTGCGATATTGTCTTCGCTCGAACCGGCCGATCTGGCCGGTGCGATCGGCCGCGAGGACGTGGCGGCCCTCGACGCCGTTCCCGGCGTTGGTCCCAAGGTCGCCGAGCGTGTGGTGCGCGAGTTGCGCGACAAGATCGATGAGTTGCGCCTGAGCGGCGGTGCGATCTTCGGCCCGGGCGCCGGATCGCGGAATATCGGGCCGGTTGCGGGCCCGGCGACCCCAATCGACGACGCGATTTCCGCGCTGATGAATCTTGGCGTCAAGCCGATCGAGGCGCGGCGCACGGTGGATTCGGTGGTCGCCGCCGACCCCGCCGCCGCAAGCGACCTGCAACTGATGGTGCGCAAGTCATTGGGCGCGATCTATGGCGAAAAGTAAGCCGCTTAGCGGCGCCGCGGCGCCCGGCGCGGACGAGCGGCTCGCAGCGCCCGCCGAGGCCGCCGACGACCGCCGCCTCGACCTTTCGCTGCGCCCGCATTCGCTCGCCGAGTTCGTCGGACAGGAACGCCTCAAACGCGTGCTCGGGATGTCGATCACGGCGGCCCGCCAGCGCGGCGAGACGCTCGATCACGTGCTGTTCGCCGGCCCCCCGGGACTCGGCAAGACTTCGCTCGCGCATATTATCGCGCGCGAAATGGGGGTCAACGTTCACGTCACCTCGGGCCCGGCGATCGAGCGCGCGGCCGACCTGGCCGCGATCGTGAACAACCTCGAAGAGGGCGACATCCTGTTCATCGACGAGATTCATCGCCTGCAGCGTCCGGTCGAAGAGCGGCTCTACTCCGCGATGGAGGACTACGAATTCCATATCGTGGTGGGCGAGGGGATGGGCGCGCGCACGATGAAGCTGGCGGTCAATCCGTTTACGCTGGTCGGCGCGACCACGCGCTCGGGACTGCTCAGCTCTCCGCTGCGCGATCGCTTTGGCCAGAACTATCACCTCGAATTTTACAATCACGCCGAGCTGACCGAGATCGTCGCGCGATCGGCGCGGCTGCTTAAAATCGCGGTGGACGCAGACGGCGCCGCCGAACTCGCCGCGCGCTCGCGCGGCACTCCGCGAATCGCCAATCGCCTGCTGCGCCGGGTTCGCGACTTCGCGCAGGTCAACGAAGCCGCGCTCGTGACCCGCGAGGTGGCGCTCGGCGCGCTCGCGATGCTCGAGATCGACGCGGCGGGCTTCGACAAGATGGACCGCGCGATCCTCGAGGCGCTGATCGATAAATTCGGCGGCGGCCCGGTCGGCGTCGAAACCCTTGCCGCCGCGATCGGCGAGGAGCCGGACACGATCGAAGAAGTGTACGAGCCTTATCTCCTGCAAGAGGGCTTCCTGATGCGAACTCCGCGCGGCCGTGCCGCGACCGACCGCGCCTTCAAACATCTGGGCCGCAAACGCGCGGGCGCGATGTTCTAGCCCAAGGCAATCATGGCCAAAATCATAGTCTTGCAGCATCATCCCGCCGAGAATCTCGGCGCGATCGCCTCCGCGCTCGAATCCGCCGCGCTCGCGTGGCAGTACGTGCGCATCCACGATGGCTATCCGGTCCCGAGAGACATGAAGGGCGCGGGCGGTTTGATCGTGATGGGCGGTCCGATGGCGGTTTACCAGACCGAGCGGTTTCCGTTTTTGAAAGACGAGCTGCGGCTGATTGAAGACGCGATCAAGCATGGCAGGCCGGTGCTCGGCGTATGTCTGGGCGCGCAGATCGTCGCGGCGGCGCTGGGCGCGAAGGTCGAAAAAAATCCGGCGGGGAAGGAAATCGGATGGTATCCCGTCCGGCTACTGGCGGCGTCGCGCGAGGATCGATTATTTGGCGCCGTCGCGGAAACGATCACGCCGTTCCACTGGCATGGCGATCACTTCGATGCGCCGAGCGGCGCGGTCGCACTCGCGGCGTCGGACAAAACGCCCTGCCAGGCCTTTCGCTACGGAGAAAATATCTGGGCGCTTCAGTTTCATCTCGAAGTTACGCGCTCTGGCATCCAGAGCATGGCCACGGCGTTCGAGCGCGAACTCGAGCGCGAGAAAATTTCCGCGGATGCCATGCTCGCGGCGTCGGACACACATCTGCCGGCGCTCGAAACCGTCGCCGAAACGATCTTCTCGCGATGGGCCGCCCCAATTCAGGGTACTTGAGCGCCACCGCCGCGCTCGCACCGGAAAAACCAGACCGCCGGGACGGCCGTCCTGCTGACGGATCGCCTCGCCAGTAGCACCGGGGTTTGCGCGCGGCGCTCCGCTGGTCATCAGAGCGCCGCACGCCCGTGGCGAAGCCCCGCGACGGCGTGCGCGTGCCCGCGCAGCGAACGCCTCGATCAGCGCGGCCACCCAGCGGAGCCGCCGAGCGGAAGACTGGCTTATGGCGACCGTCTGGCGCTTGACCCGTAGATTTCGGCATTGCACAAGGTACGCTTTAAGCGTACAGTCCCATTAGTGAAGTTCGAGTGGGACGAAGCCAAGCACGCCAAGACCCTGCGCGAGCGCGGGATTGGATTCGACGACGGCGCCCGAATCTTCGCGGGACCGGTCGTGATGTCGCAAGACACCCGCCGCAACTACGGCGAGGAGCGGTTGCGGGCCGTGGGCGAAAGTGAAGGCGACATTTTGCACGTCGTGTTCACCTGGCGCGGCGACACGGTGCGGATCATCTCGGTGCGGCGCGCCAGTCGAAAGGAAACCAAGCTATGGCTATCACGCGAATGACGCTCGATGAAATCAAGGCGCGCCCGTCCAAGCGGGACCGCGCCAAGATCAAAGCGACGACCGAAGAGGATATTCGCCGGCATATGATCGAGGACGGCGAAGACCCGGCCGCGGAACTGCGCGAGGAAGACATCCTCTCACCGTGGTATATCCGCAAGCGGCTAGGCATGTCTCAGCAGCAATTTGCCGATACGCTGGGCATCCCGGTCGCGACGTTGCGGAACTGGGAACAGAACCGGGTGATGATGGAACCCGCAACGATCGCGCTCATGCGCGTCTTGGCGCATGAACCCAAGGCCGCACTCCGCGCGCTCCGCCGCCGCCGCGCGGCCTAACCCCATCACTTTCGACCAGCTTGCGCGTGGCACGGAAAACGTGAGGCCTATCGTCAAATCTTCGGCCAGGGAAATCCGTCAAGCGCGCCGGCCGCGTCGATCTGGGCGGCGAGCAGAGGCGACCAGCGGAGGCCGGTTGTTCCGAGTTCAGAGCACGCAATCGTAAGCGTCCGCGTGGGCGCCCGGAATCCGGAGCCTGCCCTGAGAGTTAGCCGAAGGGACTCGCGCAACGCTCGCTCAGGATGACGGCGGGGATGGCCGCAAGGGCACGCTGCCTCCCTAACCAGCGTTAGATTTTTTGCCAGATTTGTTCATGGCTGAACTGTTCAGCCTTATCGCCGTCTCTCGACCCTGAGACAATGATCGCGTGGAAGCAACCCGCACACTATCCAGATCCGACTCGCCAGCCTGGTCAGTGGTGGCGGACGGCTCGTCCGCCTTCGCCTGGCTCCGATGCGATCCGCACCGGAGATCCGAACAGCGGCGGGCGACCGCGCCGCACGAAGTCCCCGCCTTCCACGAAATCTCCAGTGTTTCCAAGGGGTGTCGGTTCTGAACCGCCAGATTTTTTTTGGAACGAACCCATCGCAAAGGCCCGATATTCCAGAGTCAATGGCGCCCCGTTGCCCATCTCACTTCGCCTATTAATCGATCGCGACAAAGTTCCCCTTCCCGTGCGGGAAGGGGTAGGGGTTAGGTCGATTCTTAGCGCGCAAGCCGAAGAGTCGCCTCTACTTGCTGGCGGATTGTGCGACCGCCGAGGTTCCCGCGCTCGCGCGGCTGGGCGTGAAGCGCACCGGCATGTGCTTGATTCCCGCCACGAAGTTCGAGCGCAGCCGCTCGACCGGTCCCGCGAGTTCGAGGTCGGGCATCCGCCGGTTGATCGCTTCGATCATCACCTTGAGCTCGATACGCGCCAGATTCGCGCCGAGGCAGAAATGCTCGCCGTGACCGAAGGCCAGGTGATCGTTGGGCGTGCGCGCGAGATCGAACGCGTCGGGATCGCGGAATATCGTTTCGTCGCGATTGGCCGACGCGTTCCAGATCACGACGCGTTCTCCCTGCTTGATCTTGTGCCCGCGCAGCTCGCCGTCTTTCTTCGCGGTGCGCAGAATATGCGTCACCGGGCTCGTGAAGCGCAGGAACTCCTCGATCGCGGTGGGAGTGATGTCGGGATTACGCCGCAGCAACGCGCGCTGCGCGGGACTCTCGAGCAGCGCCTGCATCCCGGCAGAGGTCGCGTTGCGGGTCGTCTCCTGGCCGGCGACCAGGAGCAGCAGGCAATTGAACAGAATCTCCATGTCGCTCAGGCGCTCGCCCTCGGCCTCGCCGTGCACCAGCGCGGTCAGGAGATCTTCGCCGGGATTTTTGCGGCGCTGTTCGATCAGCTTCGAGAAGAACTCGAAGAATTGCGCCTGCGCGTACTGCCCGGTCTCCATCGCGCTGCGGCCCTGCTGATATTCCGGATCGTCGAAGCCGATCGACATGTTGGCGAGCGTGAACATCAGCTCGTAATGCTCGCGATCGACGCCCATCATTTCGCAGATCACGGCGGTCGGAAGTTTCGCGGCGACGTCCACCACGAAATCGCATTCGCCGCGCTCGATGATCGTGTCGATAATATCTTCGGCCCGCGCCCGGATCTGCGCCGCGTAGGGCGCCAGCGCCTTCGGGGTGAAGCGCCGGTTGACGATCTGGCGCAGCTTGCCGTGGCGCGGCGGGTCGGTCGTCAGCAGCATCATTCCAAACGCCGACTGGCTGCCGGCCTCGGCGTTGAAGTTGAACTGGAGCGACATCCCGAATTCCGAGCTGTAAGTGTACGGGTCGTGATAGACCTTGAGCGCGTCTTCGTAACGCGTGACGCACCAGAAGCCCTGGCCGGGAGCGCGCTCATGCCAATAGACGGGAGCCTCGTTGCGCATGATCCGGAAGGCTTCGAGATGCTCTCCGCGCACGAACATCTCGGGGTTCATAAGATCGATGTCGTCAAGTTTCATGGCGTGGTCTCCGGTCCCGGACTCGCGCATTGGGACGATCGGAATTGTAGGAAACTATCCTCGCTGATACTAACGGCCACGGCGCCGGAATTCTCAGCCCAATGCGCCTCAGCCCTTGGGCAGCTTGAGCACGCGCTCGCCGATGATGTTGTGCTGGATCTCGTTCGAGCCCGCCGCGATCGTGAACCCGCGCGCGGCCAGGGTGCGATGCGCCCACTTGCCGTGCTCGACCGCGCCGAGGCCGCCTTCGAGCGCGCCGTACGCGCCCAGCATTTCATCGGCGAACATCGTGACCCGCAGGTTCAGATCGGACGAGAACAGCTTTCCGAACGAGCTTTCGGCGCCCGGGACCTTTCCGCGCAGTTGCGCGCTCAGCGAGCGATAGCGGATGAGCCGCAGGCATCGTGCTTCGCTCGTGAACTGCGCCAGGCGCTGGCGAATGTACGAATGCTCGCGCGCGGGCACGCCCTCGAAATCGATCTGCATAGCCAGCTCGACCAGCTCATTGATCGTCCGTTCGACGGGATGGCGCGTGCCGCCGGAAACTCGCTCGTACATCAAGGTGGCGATCGAAACCTGCCAACCCTGATTTATCTCGCCGACCAGATTTTCCTTGGGAACTTTGACGCTGTCGTAAAATACTTCGTTGAAGCCCGACTCGCCGGTTATCTGGACCAGCGGACGAACCGTGAGCCCGGGCGAGTGCATATCGACCAGCAGGTACGAGATTCCCTTGTGCTTGGGCGCGGCCGGATCGGTGCGCACCAGCAGCACCTGCCAGTCTGCGCGATGCGCGAGGCTGGTCCATACCTTCTGCCCGGTGACGACGAAGTTGTCGCCCTCGAGCACGGCGCGGGTCTGCAATCCCGCCAGGTCCGAGCCCGCGTTGGGCTCCGAGTATCCCTGGCACCAGATTTCCTCGCCGGTGAGCATCTTGGGCAGATAGCGCTTGCGCTGCGCCTCGGTGCCCATCTGCGCGATGGTTGGACCGATCCGATCGAGTGCGAGCTGATTGCATCCATAGAGCGGCAGACCCAGGCGCAGCGCTTCGTCCTGATAGATCGACTGCTCGATGATGCCGGCGCCCGTGCCGCCCCACTCGATCGGCCAGTGCAGGGCGGCGTATCCGGCCTGGTAGAGGCGGCGATGATACTCGCGCAACTTGTTCCATTGCGCGTCGTCGCGTACGTCGAGGAGGCTCGCGGTCGCGCTGCCAGCGGCATCGCCGCCGCGGCCGTAAATTTCCGTCGAGGCATTTTCGAGCCACGCGCGCACTTTGGCGCGAAAGGCTTCTTGCTCTGGCGTATAGCTGAAGTCCATCGCTTTCCTCGCGACGCGAGTATAGCGCCGGTCTGGCTCAATTTTGAAACCGCGCGGCTCGTGAAAAAACAATCCACAGATTACACAGATTTCACGGATTTAATCTCTTCAATCTGTGCAATCTGTGGACGCATTCATCTTTGTTTCTACTTCTCGAACGACGGACCGCTGAAGCCTTGCGCGGGCAGCGCGGTCTGCTGGCGCGGAGCGCCTGACGACTCGAAGAACTGGCTCCCTATCGTCAGCCCTCCATCGACGACCATCGCCTGCCCCGTTATCCACTGCGAGTCGTCGCTGGCCAGGAACAGCGCCATGTTCGCGATATCCTCGGGATGGCCGGCGCGCTGGATCGGCTGCCCATGCGCCATCCATTGCTCCATCGCATCTTTGACGCCGGGCTGGTTGCGATGCAGGATCGGCGTGTTGATTCCGCCGGGGCAGATGCAGTTTACGCGAATCTTGTCCTTGGCGAATTCCAGCGCCGCCGAGCGGGTAAGATTGACCACCCCGGCTTTCGCCGCGCAGTACGCGTGCAATCCCGCGAAGCCGCGGATTCCGGCCACCGACGCGGTCGAGATGATCGATCCGCCGCCCGCTTTGCGCATTTCGGGCACCGCGTGCTTCATGCCGAGAAACACCGAGCGCATCAGCACGGAGAAGCTCTTGTCCCAGTCCTCGACGCTGATTTGTTCGAGCGGGCCGATCGCGCCGCCGATTCCGGCGTTGTTGTAGATGATATCCAGGCGGCCAAATTCTTTGACCGCGCGCGCGACCAGAGCTTTGATCTCCGCTTCGCCCGATACATCGGCTTTTTGAAAAATCGCGCGGCCGCCGTTTTCCTTGCAGTCGCGCACCGCGGCCTCGCCGCCTTCGGCATTCAGATCCGCGATCACCACGGCTGCCCCTTCGCCCGCGAAACGGATCGCGGTGCCGCGTCCGATGCCGCTAGCCGCGCCGGTGATGATCGCAACTTTTCCATCGAGTCTGCCCATGACGATTACCTCACGTGCTCAATAGCAAGCATCGGCGCCTCTGTGGAAGCGCGCAGCGGAAGGGGAAAAAAGAGCGGCCGGCCACCAAGGCACGAAGGCACAAAGAGGGAAATTCCGGAGAACATCTCCGCTTATCCTTCGTGTCTTTGTGTCTTGGTGGCAGATTGGAGCTGAATCGCGATGCTATAATTCCGACCGCGATGCCGAACGATGATGACGCGGGGCGGGGTGGCCCGACCGGGCCGCGCTGCGCCTCACTGGTTGAATATCCGCCCGAAGCCGCGCCGCTGGCTGCCCTCGAACTGACGGCGCAGGATGCGCCGGTGGCGGGCGACGACCCGGTCGAGCGCAAGCTTGCGATCACGCCGCCCGCGCCTGGCGTCTATCTGCTTAAAGACCGCGCGGGCAAAGTCCTCTACGTCGGCAAGGCCAAGTCGCTGCGCGCCCGCGTCCGATCGTACTTCCGCCCGGCGCGCGAGGGCGAAGCTGGCGACGGCCGCTATCAGGTGCGTTTCCTGATGCGCAAAGTTCGCGACTTCGACACGATCGTCACCGCCAGCGAGAAAGAGGCGCTGATCCTCGAAAACAATCTGATCAAGCAGTACAAGCCCCGCTACAACATCCGTCTCAAGGACGACAAATCCTACCTGAGCGCCAAGGTCACCAAACATGCGTGGCCGCGAATCACGGTGACGCGGCGGATCGTTAAAGATGGCGGGCGCTATTTTGGCCCGTTCGGATCGGCCGACGGATTGCGCGAAACGATCGACGTGATCCGAAAGCTGTTCCCGCTGCGCACCTGCTCCGACGGCGTGTTCCGCAACCGCACGCGTCCGTGCCTCGAATATCAGATCAAGCGATGCCTTGGGCCGTGCTGCCTCGAAGTCGATCGCGCCGAGTACGAGCGCCATCTGCACGCCGCCGAGTTGCTGCTCGAAGGGCGCAACCTCGAGCTCTTGCGCGAGATGCGCGAGCAGATGAAGGCGCACGCCTCGCGCCTGGAATTCGAGGACGCGGCGCGGCTACGCGACCGGGTCAAGGCGATCGAAAAGACCGTCGAGCGCCAGACCGTGCTGCATCACATGGGGATCGATCAGGATGTCTTCGGGCTTTACCGCGAGGGCGGCGCGATCGAGGCGATCGTGCTGATCGTGCGCGGCGGGAAGCTGACCAGCACGCAAGGCTGGAGTTTCCAGGACCTCGAGTTCTCCGACCACGAAGTGCTGTCCGATCTGCTGACCCAGTATTACCAGGGCGCGCGCGCGATCCCGGACGAAATCGTGACGCCGGTGGAACTCGAAGACGCCGCGGTGCGCGCCGAACTGCTGACCGAGCGGCGCGGCAAGAAGGCCGAGTTCCTCGTACCGCAACGCGGCGATAAACTGCGCCTGCTCGAAATGGCGCTCGAGAACGCGCGCCAGAGCTTCGCCGCGCGCCGCGACAAGGAGCAGACGCGCGAGAAGATGCTCGAAGACCTGCGCACGCGGCTGCATCTCAAGAATTCTCCGAAGCGAATCGAATGCTACGACATCTCCAATCTGCAAGGCTCGATGGTGGTCGGATCGCAGGTCACCTTCGACGAGGGCGAGCCCCTCAAGGCGCAGTACCGGCGCTACCGGATCCGCGGTTTCGAGGGGCAGGACGATTTCGCGAGCCTCTACGAGGTTCTCGGCCGGCGCGTCGTGCGTGCCAGGCAGGAGAATCAATTTCCCGATCTATGGGTGATAGATGGCGGCAAGGGCCAGCTCAACGTCGCGCTGCAAGTGCTGCGCGAAAACCAGTTGCTTGAACAGATCGATTGCATCTCGCTAGCCAAGCAGCACGTCCTTCAGCCTGCACTGAGCGCCCGTTACGCCAAGGAAGTCAGCAAATCCCAAGAGCGCGTGTTCCTGCCGGGCCGCAAAGATCCGATCGTGCTGCCGAAGAACTCGACCGCGCTGTTCTTGCTGGTCCGCGTCCGCGACGAGGCGCATCGCTTCGCGATTACCTACAACCGCGAGCTGCGGCGCCGCGCGCGGATGCGCTCGGTGCTCGACGATATAGAAGGGATCGGCCCGGTGCGGCGCCGCGCGATGCTGCGCCATTTCGGCAGCTTGAAGCGCATTCAGGAGGCATCGATCGAGGAGATCGCGCAGGTCAAAGGAATCAACCTAGAACTCGCCGCCGAAATCCGCCGCCACCTGGACGCGATGGCCTCGATAATCGACCGCGCAATGCAAGAAGAAGCAACCGACGCCGCCGCCGAAAACACCCGCGACAATGCGATCGCCGCGCAACCATCCTCGCCGCAACCGCCCCGAGCCGAAGACGAGATTGTACGCTAAGGACATCCCGGCTCCTTCGATCGCGCCCTCGCCGCCGCGCGCGTATTTCTGATCCTCTCCCGACGCTCGGGACAGGTCGCGCCCCTTCGACACCGCTCAGGGCAGGCTCCGCGCGGGTGAGGGACCGACAGCAAGGAATTCCGGATCGCTTCCAGCACTCCGCCAAGCTTGCTCAGCGCGTCACGAATGCGAACGCGCTCGGGTGTGGAGCGAGCGGGCGTGAGCAGTCCGTCGCGGCGCGGCCATCCGGAATCTCACTCTGGCGGTCCCTCACCCTCGCGTCACGGCGATTGCTGAAAAGAGCAATCGCCGCGCCACGCTCCCTCTCCCAAATTCTTTTGGGAGAGGGACAATCAAAAATCGCGCGCGCGCAGCGGTATTCAGTTCACCCCCGGGCTCCGCTAGAGTAACGCAACCGAAGAGGGGCGGCGCATCGCGCGCAACTGATCGCACTTGGATCCACTCGAAACCTATCTCGCGAAACTGCGCGATATTCATTCGACCGGCGCTGGCACGCCCGAGACCTCCTACTATCCGGCGCTGGAAGCGTTGTTCAGCGAAGTCGGCAGGATGCTCAAGCCGCGCGTGACTTGTGTGATGGGGCTCAAGCAGCAGGGTGCCGGGCTGCCTGACGGGGGGCTGTTCACGGCGGATCAGTTGCGCAACGCCGGCGGCGATCCGCCGATTTCGACGATCCCCGCGCGCGGCGCGATCGAGGTGAAGCCCGCCGCCGCGAGCCTCGGCGTCACCGTGCAATCCGATCAGGTGCGCCGTTATCTGCGCCGCTACCAGCAGGTGCTGGTCACCAACCTGCGCGAGTTCGTGCTGGTAGCGCGAGAGGAAGACGGCGAACCGCGGGAACTCGAGGGCTACCGGCTCGGCGGCGGCGGCGCGGAAGAATTCTGGGACAACGCTGTAGCTCATCCGCGCGCGGCGGCGAATCTCGATGACGGCGGCTTCGCGGAATTTATCCGCCGCGTGATACTTCATCCCGCTCCGCTCGCCGCGCCGAAAGACGTCGCGTGGTTCCTCGCCTCGTATGCGCGCGAGGCGCTGCGCCGCATCGGCAAGCGCGACCTGCCCGCGCTGACCGCGATGCGGACGGCGCTCGAACAGGCGCTCGGCATCAAGTTCGAGAGCGAGAAGGGCGCGCACTTCTTCCGTTCGACCCTGGTGCAGACCCTCTTCTACGGCGTATTCGCCGCGTGGGTGCTATGGCGCCGTGAGCGCGGCGCATCCGCCAAACGCGAACGCTTCAACTGGCGCCTGTCGGAGTATTCGCTGCGCGTGCCGATCGTAGCCGCGCTGTTCCATCAGGTTTCTTCTGTGAGCCAACTCGAGGAACTGCGCATCGTCGAGCCGCTCGATTGGGCCGGCAATGTGCTGAATCGCGTCGAGCCGGGACCGTTCTTCGAGGCCTTCGAGCAGCATCACGCGGTCCAGTATTTCTACGAGCCGTTCCTGCAAGCCTACGATCCCGAACTTCGCAAGCAACTTGGCGTCTGGTACACGCCGCCCGAGATTGTGACCTACATGGTCGAGCGCGTCGATTCGGTGCTGCGCTCGGAGCTCGGACTGGCGGACGGACTCGCCGACGACAGCGTGATCGTGCTCGACCCGTGCTGCGGGACAGGCAGTTATATCGTCGAGGTGCTGCGCCGGATTCACGACACCATGAAAGAGAAGGGCGCCGACGCGCTAACCGCCAATCGGGTCAAAGCGGCGGCGACAAATCGCGTGTTCGGTTTCGAGATCATGCCCGCGCCGTTCGTGATCGCGCATTTGCAGATCGGGCTTGCGCTGCGGAATTTGGGCGCTCCGCTGTCCGACAAGACTAAGGAACGCGCCGGAGTTTATCTGACCAACGCGCTCACCGGATGGGAGCCGCCGGAAGGACCCAAGCAGCACATCCTCGCGATGCCGGAGCTCGAGGTCGAGCGCGACGCCGCCGACAAGGTCAAGCACGCACCCAAGATCCTAGTGATCCTGGGAAATCCCCCTTACAACGCATTTGACGGGATTAGTCCTGACGAAGAAAAAGGGCTTCTCGAGCCTTATAAAGCAGGGCTGGTCGCGAAGTGGGGAATCAAGAAGTTCAACCTCGACGATCTCTACGTGCGATTCTTCCGGATGGCAGAGCGGAGAATCGCGGAGATGACCGGGCGCGGCGTCGTCGCGTTCATATCAAATTTTTCGTATCTCTCCGACCCTTCCTTCGTCGTCATGCGGCAGCGCTTCCTGTCAGAATTCGATCGAATCTGGATCGACTGCCTGAACGGCGACAGCCGCGAAACCGGAAAACTCACACCCGAGGGGCGGCCCGATCCGAGCGTCTTTTCGACCGAGCAGAACCGCGAAGGAATTCGGGTCGGAACCGCGATCGGCGTTCTGGTTCGGCGCGGCAAAAGCCAGAGTCCTGCCGCGATGGGGTTCCGCCAATTCTGGGGCACCTCGAAACGCGAAGACCTCTTGACGGGTCTGACCGCGGATAAGTTTGACACCCAGTATGCGAGCGTCGAGCCGTCAATCAAGAATCGCTACTCATTCCGGCCGTCTGAGGTCAGCGCCGCATATTCGTCTTGGCCGCGTGTCATCGATCTGTGCGCGATTCCGCCGAGCAACGGACTAATGGAAAAGCGCGGCGGCGCGCTCATCGACATCGACCCGGCGGCGCTCGAAAAGCGCATGCGCGCCTATTTGGATCGCAAGCTCGACTGGGAGGAATACAAAGCGCTTGGTTACGGCCTCACGGATGATCAGGCCGCCTTTGAACCGAAAAAGGCGAGAGAGCGAGCACGCTCACAGGAGGAGTTCGGCCGCTCGCGGATTGTCCGGTACGCGGTTCGCGCCTTCGATACGAGATGGTGCTACTACACAGACGTCAATCCCGTCTGGAATCGAGCGCGCCCAGCTTTGTGGGCGCAATTCTTCGAAGGTAACTCTTTCCTGACGACTCGCCCCGCAGGCGTAGCCCAACCGGAGGGCGTTCCGTTCTTCTTTACTCGCGCGCTGGGCGACAATGACTTTCTCCGTGGTCATGCCTACTACTTCCCGCTCAAGATCAAAGGTCGAATCATGCGCGCTAATTTCGGAAAGGCTGCGCTGGAATATCTTGAGCAACTCAATGTCAATTCCGGCGACTCAACGGCCAGCGCGAGCGACCTGCTCTGGATGCACGCGCTGGCAGTCGGCTACTCGCCAGCTTATCTAACCGAGAACGCCGACGGCGTCCGCCAGGATTGGCCGCGGATTCCGCTGCCCAACTCACGTGAACTCCTTGCCGCCTCCGCCGAGCTTGGACGTAAGATTGCCGCGCTGCTTGATACCGAAAATCAGGTCGATACCGTTACCGCCGGGAAGCTCCGCGCCGACCTTGCCTCGATCGGGGCCATCGCGAGCTCTGGCGGCGGCAACCTCGATCCCGCCAAGGGTCATCTCGCCCTGACCGCCGGATGGGGTCATGCGGGCAAGGCCGGCGTCGTGATGCCGGCGCGGGGGCGAATTCTCAAGCGCGGTTACACGCAGGCCGAACGCGACGCGATTGCCGCTGGCGGCGCGACGATCGGACTCTCGGGCCACGACGCAATGGACCTGCTCGGGGCGGATACCTGTGACGTGTACCTCAACGACATCGCGTACTGGCGCAATATCCCGGCGCGTGTGTGGGAATACACGATCGGCGGCTATCAGGTGATCAAGAAATGGCTCAGCTACCGCGAGCGCGAATTGCTCCATCGCGATTTGACGCCGGAAGAAGTCGCGGAAGTGACCGCGATGGCGCGGCGGATCGCGGCGATTGTGCTGATGACCCCCGCGCTCGACGCGAACTATCAGGCCATCAAGGCGAACACCTACGCTTGGCCCGCGGCCGAGACACCTCGGGCTTAGGACGAGGGCCTATCGTAAGGACATCCCGGCTATTCCGATCGCGCTATCGCCGCCGCGCGGTTAAGAATCCTGAGATCGATCTAACCCCTACCCCTTCCCGCACGGGAAGGGGAATTACCAGCGTGGCGTGAGCAATCGCTCGGAACCATCTCGCGGCGCGGCCATCCAGAATCTCACTCTGGCGGTCCCTCACCCTCGCGTCACGGCGATTGCTGAAAAGAGCAATCGCCGCGCCGCGTTCCCTCTCCCAGTCTTTTGGGAGAGGGACAATCAAAAATCGCGCGCGGCGGCGAGTGCTCCGATCCGCGCCGTTGCTGCCATCGCGGATGGGGTTGCGTGGCGCTGGAATCCTTGCGTGGTTCCTATATGATTAGCGGAGTCGAATAATTCGCCGGCGTCCGATTAGCGCGGCTGCTGGGGCGCCGGGCGCGGAATCACCGCATCGAAAGCAAAACTTTTAAGGACAAGTGACAAACGACATGGCTTACAAGTACATCAAGGTTCCCGCCGACGGGCAGAAGATCACCCTCGGTAAAAATCAGGCGCTGAACGTTCCCGACCGCCCGATTATCCCGTTTATCGAAGGCGACGGCACCGGTCCCGACATCTGGCGCGCGTCGCAATATGTCTTCGACAAGGCGGTCGAAAAAGTTTATGGCGGCAAGCGCAAGATCGCATGGATGGAAGTCTATGCCGGCGAGAAGCCGTTCAAGCAGCAGAACTCGTGGCTGCCCGACGAGACGGTCGAAGCCTTCAAGGAATTTCTGGTCGGTATCAAAGGCCCCCTGACCACTCCGATCGGCGGCGGAATCCGCTCGCTCAACGTCGCGCTGCGCCAGATGCTCGACCTCTACGTATGCCTGCGGCCGGTGCGCTACTTCGCAGGCGTGCCGAGTCCGGTCAAGCATCCCGAGAAACTCGACGTCGTGATCTTCCGCGAGAACACCGAGGACATCTACGCGGGAATCGAATGGCCCGCCGAATCGCCCGAAGCGAAAAAGCTGATCAAGTTCCTGCGCGAGGACATGGGCGTCAAGAATATCCGCTTCCCCGAGACTTCCGGCATCGGCATCAAGCCGGTCTCGCGCGAAGGCTCCGAGCGCCTGATTCGCGCCGCGCTCGAATATGCGATCCGGCGCAAGCGCAAGAGCGTGACCTTCGTCCACAAGGGCAACATCATGAAGTTCACCGAAGGCGCGTTCCGCGACTGGGGCTATGAACTGGTGCGGCGCGAATACAAGGGCAGGGCGATAGGTTGGGACGACTGCGGCGGCAATGCGCCGGCCGGGCAAATCCTGGTCAAGGATGCGATCGCGGATATCACCCTTCAGCAGGTGCTCACGCGGCCCGAGGAATTCGATGTCGTCGCGACCATGAATCTAAACGGCGACTTTCTCTCCGACGCGCTGGCGGCGCAGGTCGGCGGAATCGGAATCGCGCCAGGCGCGAATATCAACTACCTGACCGGCCACGCGATCTTCGAGGCGACGCATGGCACCGCGCCCAAGTACGCCAATCAGGACAAGGTCAATCCGGGCTCGGTGATTTTGTCGGGCGTGATGATGTTCGAGCATCTGGGATGGCAGGAGGCGGCCGACGGGATCGTGCGCGGACTTCAAAAGGCGATCGCGAACAAAACCGTCACCTACGATTTCGAGCGCCAGATGACCGGCGCCAAGCTGCTCAAGTGCTCGGAGTTCGGCAAGGCGATTGTCGATAACATCTGAGGCGTCGCGATTCGGTTGACCCGATCCGGGACCGGCCCGTCCGCGCGGCGCGCTGGTCCCGCGACGTTTTGATGTTTTGATGGTTTGGGCTAACGCGACATGCGGCCAGGAATCAGGATCACTGCGCTCCTCACCTCGATCCGGATCGCCGCTGGCGCCGCCGCCTTGACGCTCGCGATGGCCGGATGCTCGTCCGGTGCGGCGCCGGGAATGCATCTCGGCGCGCTCGGCGGCAAACCTGCTCCGCCCCCGGCGGTCGCGCTCGCTCTCGAGACCGGGTTCCTGCCCGATCCGGCGCGGATGTCCGCAAACAGCCGCTATCCATTCGCAGAGTCCTGGGTAGAGCCGGGCGCGGATTTCCATAGCTACAGCAAGATCATGCTGGCGCCCGTGAGCCTCGAGCACTTGCAGCCGCCGGCGTCCGGCAGTGACGCGGACGCGAACCAAGACAACAAGCCCGCCGCGCTCGACGCGGCGATCTTCGCGGGCGACGCGCTAAATAGCGCGATCCAGCAGGATTCGGCCCATCGCTTTACGGCGGCGAGCAGCCCCGATGCGAAAACGGTCATCGTCGAGATGGCGATCGTCGAGCTCGAGCCCAACCGGGCGGACATCGCCGCTTCGTCGCTTGGCATGGCGACTTACGCATCGGTGGCGGCGGCGCTCGAAAGCCGATCCAAACACACCGGCCGCGGATCGGTCGGCATGGAAATGATCTTGCGCGACGGACGCACCAATCAGGTGATTGCGATTTTCGCCGACACGCGCCGCGCCGATGCTCCCGCGGGTGAAGCGAAAATCACGCCCGGCTACGGTTTCGCCGACCCGATCGTCGGCGAGTGGATGCGCCAGACGATCGCGATGCTCGCCTCGTGAGCGCGCGCGCCGGCAGAAGCCGGCGCGCGATGGCTATTCCCGGACGGTTCCTCGCGCCCGCTTCCGTTGCGGAACCGCTAACCGCTTTCTCAGTGGATGGCGTAGAGATTCCCGTTGGACGAGCCGATGTAAATTGTGCCGTCGCCACCTACCGCCGGCGAGGAATAAACATTGCCACCGGTGGCAAACTTCCACTTCTGTCTGCCGTTGGGGTTGACTGCGTAGAGATTGTGATCGTCCGAGCCGACGTAAATTGCGCCGTCGGCACCTACCGCCGGCGAGGAGTCAACAAGTCCGCCGGTAGCAAAATGCCACTTTTCCGTGCCCTCCGGATTCACCGCGTAGAGATGTTCGTCCTCCGAGCCGACATAAATGGTGCCATCGGCGCCCACTGCCGGCGCGGAGTCAACATAGAGGCCGGTGGCGAACTTCCACTTCTGGCTGCCCTCCGCATTGATCGCGTAAAGATTACCGTCCTGTGAGCCGACGTAAATTGTGCCGTCGGTGCCCACCGCCGGCGAGGAGTAAACACTGTTTCCGGTGGCGAACTTCCACCTCTGGCTGCCGTCTGGGTTGATCGCGTAGAGATTGTCGTCCTCCGAGCCGACGTAAATTGTGCCGTCGGCGCTCACCGCCGGCGAGGAGTAAACGGGCTTGCCGGTGGCGAACTTCCACTTCTGGCTGCCGTCCGGATTGACCGCGTAGAGATTGTCATCGTCCGAGCCGACGTAAATTGTGCCGTCGGCGCCTACGGTCGGAGAGGAGAAAATATAGCTTCCGGTGGCGAACTTCCACTTCTCGCTGCCGTTGGGGTTGATCGCGTAGAGATTGAAATCTTCCGAGCCGACGTAGATGCTGCCGTCGGTGCCCACCGTCGGCGAGGAATCAACACCGCCGCCGGTGGCGAACTGCCACTTCTGGCTGCCGTCGGGGTTGACCGCGTAGAGATTGCCGGCGAGATTATTGCTGTCTACCGAGCCGACGTAGATGCTGCCGTCGGCGGCTACCGCCGCCGAGGACTGAAGATAGTCGGTTGCGAACATCCACTTCTGGCTGCCGGTGTCGGCACTGGTGTCAACCGGGCTCCTGCCAGTATGGAGCGCGTCGTGACGAAACATCGGCCAGGCTGATGCGCCGGGCGTCGGAGTTGGCGTTGCGGTCGGTGTGGCAGGCGGCGGCGCCTTCTTCTGCTTCTTCTGTTTGACGTTCGCGTGTAGGGCCACGGTCGCCAAGGTTTTGCCGCTGGTCGCGTTACTGCTGATGCTGATGGTCCCGTCAACGTTCTTAAGGGGTTCGCTGGCGTTGAACTCCACGTCCACGGTGAGTATGTTGTTCGTGCCCTTTCCTTTGCCTGGAATCGTGGTTGCCCCGCCGCCCGACGTGATGACGTAACTCGAAGCGGTGGGCGCGCCGACGGTTAACTCCAGCGCCAGCGTCCCGTTGTTCTTGATCTCGAAATGCTTGGTCTCGGAGAATTTGCCCTGGTCGAGATAGCCGCTGTAACTCAGCTTCTTGGGCGAGACCTCAAGTTTACTTACGGGTGCCTTGGCGTCTGGTGACGAATATTCATCCGACTGCGCCAATGCCAGACGCGTCAGCGCGGCCAGCAGAAGCACCAGCGAGAAAGCCAGCCCTGCGGTGAACCACGCCAACGACCTGTAGCGCCCTGTGAAGCCGAAGTCGCCCCGTTTGAAGCGGCTATATTCGATTTGATGCGAAGTATGCGTTTTCACACCTTCGTTAGGCGGTTCATACGGCAAATCGCGCCATATCGCAAGGGCGTGAGCGTCCTCTTTCTGGCGCATGCTGCGGTCGCCATTGAGACGCTGTCCCACACGGTGATCGTGACGGGGTTGGCGTGGGCGGATAAGGCGCTGTAAGCCGAGCGCGCAGCGTTGTGTGGGGCGCGCGCGATCGCTGGAGCCGCTGCCGTCGGCCGACAGCGGCGCCGTCACCCGAGGGGTCCGAATCGATCGCGCGCGGATTTCTGAGGTCCAAGGCGCGCGGCGGCTTCACTTCCATGCCGAACGCTGCTATTTAACTCCACGCCTGTGGCGATTGCGGGATGGCTCGGCACGCCGCATCACTTAAGATTGCCTGATTAACCAGAATGCGACTATAAGTAACCCTTCAGGCAGAGAATCAGGCAGGGCGGTATAGAAATCGTGGCTCGAAGAAAAATTGCGTTTATCGGCGCAGGTAATGTCGGCGCGACCTGCGCGCATCTGTGCTTCCTGCACAACCTTGGCGATATCGTCCTCTACGACATTATCGACGGCCTGCCACAGGGCAAGGCGCTCGACATGGCCGAGAGCGCGCCGGTGCTCGGAATCGACGCGCACGTCGTCGGCACGATCGATATCAAGGATATCGCCGGCGCGGATTGCTGTGTCGTCACCTCGGGCTCGCCGCGCAAGCCGGGAATGAGCCGCGACGATCTGCTCAAGATCAACGCCAAGGTGATGACCGACGTGGGCACCGCGATCAAGGCGCATGCGCCCGGCGCGTTCGTGATCGCGGTGACCAATCCGCTCGATGCGATGGTCACTCAGCTAAAGCGGGTTACCGGCTTTCCCAAGCGTCGGATCGTCGGACAGGCGGGCGTGCTGGATTCGGCGCGCTACCGGACATTTCTTGCCGATGAGCTGGGAGTATCGGTCGAAAGCGTCAGCGCGACGGTCCTGGGCGGCCACGGCGACGACATGGTGCCGGTGCGCAGCTACACCACGATCGGCGGGGTTCCGGTGGACAAGCTGATCGCGGCCAAGCGGCTTGCGGAAATCGAGACGCGCACCCGCAACGGCGGCGGCGAGATCGTCAATCTGATGAAGACCTCGTCGTACTACGCCGCCGGCAGCGCGACCTTCAAGATGGTCCAGGCCTACATGCTCGACCGCAAGGAAGTGCTGCCTTGCGCCGCCTATCTCGAGGGCGAGTATGGCGTGAACGGACTGTACGCGGGAGTGCCGGTGGTGATTGGCGGCGGCGGGGTCGAGCGCGTGATCGAGATCGATCTGACCGCGGCCGAAAAATCCGCGTTCGACAGTTCGGTCGCGCATGTGAAGGAACTGGTTGAGGCGATGGACAAGGTAATCGCGGCGGGCAATTAGCGGGAAAGAAGAGAGTTATGGCTGAACCAGATTCGATATCGACGCCCGCGCCGGCCTCCGGGATGACCGCGGGTGAGCGGCACTGGCTGTTGCGCAGACTGCATTCGTTGTCGGGGATAATTCCGATCGGCGGCTTTCTGTTTTTCCACCTGTTCGAAAATTCCTACGTGCTGCAAGGCGCGCAGATGTGGTGGAAAGATACCGAGTTCACGCGCACGCTGCCGTTTGAGATTTTTATCGAGGCGGCGGTGCTATGGATTCCGATCACCTACCACATGATTTACGGGCTGGTGATCACGGCGACTTCGGCGCCCAACAACTCGAACTACGCCTATCCGCGCAACTTGCAGTACACCCTGCAACGCGCGACCGGAATTGTGGCGCTGCTGTTCATCCTGTTTCACTTCTTCACGACCCGCGGATGGTTCTACCTGACCGGGGTCGAGACCAACTATGCGCGGATGCATGCGTTCATGATGAACCCCGTGATCCTGGCGATCTACCTAATCGGCACGGTCGCCTGCGTTTATCATCTGTGCAACGGAATTTTCACCTTCTCGATTACCTGGGGACTGGTGGGCGGCCCGCGCTCGCAGCGGCTGGTAGATCGGGCCTGCGTGGCCCTGTTTATCGTGCTCGCGATCGTCAGCGTGAGCATCCTGGTTTCCTTCCGCGCGCCGGTTTAGGAGAGACAGCATCATGCCTGGTCACCATATTATCGTCGGGGGCGGTCTTGCGGGGCTTACCGCCGCGATGAAGCTCGCCGAAGCGGGCGAGAGTATCGATCTGTTCTCAATCGTGCCGGTCAAGCGCTCGCATTCGGTGTGCGCGCAGGGCGGAATCAACGGCGCGGTCAACACCAAGGGCGAAGGCGACTCGCCCTGGGTCCACTTCGACGACACGATTTACGGCGGCGATTTCCTGGCCCATCAGCCTCCCGTCAAGGCGATGTGCGACGCGGCGCCCGCGATCATCCATCTGTTCGATCGGATGGGCGTGATGTTCAATCGGACGCCCGAGGGGCTGCTCGATTTCCGCCGCTTCGGCGGCACCAAGCATCATCGCACCGCGTTCGCCGGCGCCACCACCGGGCAGCAGCTTCTGTACGCGCTCGATGAACAGGTGCGCCGCTACGAGGCCGCCGGGCAGGTGCGCAAGTTCGAGGGCTGGGAGCTCCTGTCGATCGTGCAGGACGAAGGCGGGGATTGCACCGGCATCGTCGCGATCGATACGCGCTCGCTCGAGATTCGCGCCTTCGCCGGCGACAGCGTGATGATCGCGACCGGAGGGCCGGGCCTGGTTTACGGACGCTCGACCCAGTCTCTGGCCAACACCGGCTCCGCGGCCAGCGCCTGCTACCAGCAGGGGGCGACCTACGCCAACGGCGAGTTGATCCAGGTGCACCCGACGGCGGTCCCCGGCGAGGACAAGAACCGGCTCATCTCGGAGTCGATCCGCGGCGAAGGCGGACGGGTGTGGACCTACAAGGACGGCAAGCCGTGGTACTTCCTCGAGGAGATGTATCCCGCCTACGGCAACCTGGTGCCGCGCGATATCGCCACTCGCGCGATTCACAAGGTCGTCTTTCAGGACGGACTCGGCGTGGACGGTCAGCCGCTGGTGTTTCTGGATGTCAGCCACCTTGACCCCGAAGAACTTAATCGCAAGGTCGCGGGCGTGCTCGAAATCTACGAGAAATTCGTCGGCCAGGATCCGCGCAAGGTGCCGATGAAGATCTTCCCCGCGATGCACTATTCGATGGGCGGGATGTGGGTCGATTATCATCAGCAGACCAATCTCAAAGGGTTGTTCGCCGCTGGCGAGTGCGAATTCCAGTATCACGGCGCGAATCGGCTCGGCGCCAACTCGCTGCTCTCGTGCATCTATGGCGGCGGAGTCGCGGCGCTGCGGATGACCGAGTATGCGAAATCGCGCAAGAGCGGCGGGGCAGGGCGCGCGCACGAACTCGAAACCCAGCGCCAGCGCGAGAGCTTCGACAGAATTTTCAGCATGGACGGGCCCGAGAATGCGTTCGCAATTTGGCGCGAACTCGGCGACATCATGACCGAGAATGTCACCGTCGTCCGCTACAACGACAAGCTCAAAGCGACCGACGACAAACTGCTCGAATTGAAAGACCGCTGGGGCCGAATCGGCCTTGCGGACAAGGGCAAATGGGCCAATCAGGAGGTCCTGTTCGTCCGCCAATTGTGGAACATGCTCGAACTTGCCCGCCCGATCACAATCGGCGCGCTCAATCGCGACGAGTCGCGCGGCGCGCATTACAAGCCCGACTTCCCGAACCGCGACGACGATAACTGGCTCAAGACCTCGATGGCGCATTGGTCGAGCGACGGTCCGCGCTTCACCTACGAACCGATCGACATAAGCTTGCTGCCGCTGCGCGCGCGCCGCTACGACGTCGATACGTCGGCGTCCAAGACGCAAGAGAAGGCGGCGTGATTCAGGGCTCGCCGCGCAAGGATTGAGAAGGATTAAATCGGTGGCTGAGAAAACCTTCGTATTGCGGATCAAGCGCCAGGATTCTCCGAACTCCGGAAGCCGTTGGGACGAGTTCGAGATTCCGTATAAGTCGCATCACAACGTCATCTCGATGCTGATGGAGATCCGGCGCAATCCGGTGACCCGGCAAGGCCAGCGCACCACCGCGCCGGTGTTCGACGCCAACTGCCTCGAAGAGGTCTGCGGCTCGTGCACGATGGTGATCAACGGGCGCGTGCGCCAGGCGTGCAGCGCGATTGCCGAGGGTTTGCCGAACCCGACCACGGTCGAGCCGATGACCAAGTTTCCGCTGGTGCGCGACCTGATGGTCGATCGCTCCTCGATGTTCGAGTCGCTCAAGAAGACCCATTCGTGGGTTCCGATCGACGGCACTTACGATCTCGGACCCGGCCCGCGCATGGCGCCCGACGTGCAGCAGTTCGCCTACCTGTTTCAGCGCTGCATGACTTGCGGATGCTGTCTCGAGGCGTGTCCGCAGGTGAACCCGCACTCGAAGTTCATGGGCGCCGCCGTGCTCGGCCAGGTCTATCTGCAAGGGCAGCATCCGACCGGGATGATGCATCAGGATGAGCGAATCGAGGCGCTGATGGGCGAGGGCGGAATCGCGGATTGCGGCAACGCGCAGAATTGCGTCGAGGTCTGTCCCAAGAGCATTCCGTTGACCACCGCGATCGCGTCGATCGGCCGGCAGGCATCACTAAAATGGCTGCGCAATCTGTTTATGAAGTGACCGCGAGGCGTGCCCGAGCGGTCACCCTGAGCGCAGCGAAGGGTCTCGCTGCGAGGCGTGCCCGAGCGGTCACCCTGAGCGCAGCGAAGGGTCTCGCTGCGAGGCGTGCCCGAGCGGTCACCCTGAGCGCAGCGAAGGGTCCCGGTGCGAGGCGTGCCCGAGCGGTCACCCTGAGCGCAGCGAAGGGTCCCGGTGCGAGGCGTGCCCGAGCGGTCACCCTGAGAGGTTGTGAGTTCTTCGGGCCTGGTTCAATTTTGTGTCATCTTGAGCGGGGGCCGCTGCGGCCGGAGTCGAAAGACCCCTAGTCTTTCCGGGGTTCGGAGCTTGCCCTGAGCGCTGCCGAAGGGACTCGCGCAGCGCTCGCTCAGGATGATACGAAACGCTCACGATCAATAAAATCACCGACTCTGACGAAGCGAAGGGTTCCTGCAATAACGATCGAATCACTTAGGTGAGTAATAGATGAACATCCATGAATTTCAGGCCAAGCAGATTCTCGGGCGCTTCGGCGCGCCCGTCCCCAAGGGACAGCCCGCTTCGAGCGCCGACGAAGCCGCGGCGGCATTCACCGCGCTCGCAGTGCCGAAGGCCGTGATCAAAGCGCAAATTCACGCGGGCGGACGCGGCAAAGCGGGCGGAGTCAAACTGATCTCCTCGGCCGAAGAGGCGCGCGCGTTCGCCGCCGGCCTCCTTGGCAAGACTCTGGTCACTCATCAGACGGGGCCGGAGGGCCGCGTGGTGCGCCGCGTCTATGTCGAGGAAGCCAGCGCCGTCGCGCGCGAGCTTTACCTCGGGATGGTGGTCGATCGGAAGGCCGCGGCGGTGTCGGTGATCGCCAGCACCGAAGGCGGGATGGAAATCGAGGAAGTCGCCGCCAAAACCCCCGATCGGATTATCACCGAGGTGGTTGATCCGCTGCTGGGGCTGGCGCCTTTTCTGGCGCGCAAGATCGCGTTCGCGCTGGGACTCAAGGACAAGCAGGTCAATCAATTCGCCGGCCTGTTGGCGGCGGTTTACAAAGCGTTCGTCGAGACCGACGCGTCGCTGGTCGAGATCAATCCGCTGGTGGTCACGCAGGACGGCCGCGTCATCTGCCTGGACGCCAAGATGTCGTTCGACGACAACGGCCTGTTCCGTCATCCGGATATCCGCGAGCTGCGCGACCCCAATGAGGAAGACAAGGACGAGACCGAGGCGGCCAAGTACGATCTGAGTTTCGTGCATCTGGACGGCAATATCGGATGCATGGTCAACGGCGCGGGGCTGGCGATGGCGACGATGGATATCGTCAAATTCTACGGCGCCGAGCCGGCCAATTTCCTCGACGTTGGCGGCGGCGCAAGCACCGAGAAAGTCGCCGCGGCGTTCCGGATTTTGCTGTCCGACAGCCGCGTCAAGGCGGTCCTGATAAATATCTTCGGCGGCATCATGCAGTGCGACGTGCTCGCGCAGGGCGTCGTCGAGGCCGCGCGCCAGGTCAAGCTCAGCATCCCGCTGGTGGTCAGGATGGAAGGCACCAACGTCGAGAAGGGCAAGAAAATTCTCGCCGAGTCGGGAATCAAGGTGATCGCGGCGGCCGACATGGCCGACGCCGCGCGGCGCGTGACGCAGGCAATCGGAGTGGGAGCGTAGTAATCCGCAATGAGTATTCTCGTCAACAAAAACACCCGCGTCCTGACCCAGGGCATCACCGGCGCCACCGGACAGTTTCACACCCGCGCGTGCAAGGAATACGGCACCCAGATGGTGGGCGGAGTGGTGCCGGGCAAGGGCGGAACCACTTTCGAGGGGATTCCGATCTTCGACACCGTCGAGCAGGCGGTGCGCGCGACGGGCGCCAACGCGGTCGTCAGCTACGTGCCGCCGGCGTTTTCAGCCGACGCGATCCTCGAGGCGATCAGCGCCGAGGTTCCGCTCGTCATCTGCATCACAGAGGGCATCCCGATCCTCGACATGGTGAAAGTCAAGCATTACTTGAACAACTCGAAATCGCGCCTGATCGGCCCCAACTGCCCCGGAATCATCACCCCGGGCGAGTGCAAGATCGGCATCATGCCCGGCTATATCCACAAGCCCGGCCGGGTCGGCGTGGTCTCGCGCTCGGGAACCCTAACCTATGAGGCGGTGCATCAGCTCACCCAGCTCGGGATCGGGCAGTCGAGCTGCATCGGGATCGGCGGCGACCCGATCGTCGGGACCAATCACAGCGAAGCGATGAAGCTGTTCAACGAGGATCCCGCCACCGACGCGGTGATCATGATCGGCGAGATCGGCGGAACCGCCGAGGAAGAGGCCGCCGATTATGTGAAGCATCACTTTAAGAAACCTGTCGTCGCGTTCATCGCCGGGCAGACCGCTCCCAAGGGGCGGCGCATGGGCCACGCGGGCGCGATCATCTCGGGCGGGCGCGGAACGGCCGCCGACAAGATCGCCGCGCTCAAGGCGGCGGGAATCTCGGTCGCGATGAGTCCCGCCGATCTTGGCTCGACGATGAAAGCGGTGCTCGAAGGCAAAGGGGCGAACAACTAGCGCGCGCGCGCTGGATGATCCATATGGAAAAGACCCTCGCAATCATCAAGCCCGACGCGGTCGCGCGCGGACTGAGCGGCGACATCCTGAAACGTATCGAAGCCTCCGGCCTGTCGATTCGCGCGCTGCGCAAACTCCATCTCTCGCGCGCGCAAGCCGAACAGTTTTACGCGGTCCACAAGGCGCGGCCGTTTTACGCCGACCTGTGCAAATACATGACCTCGGGACCGGTGGTGGTCGCGGTGCTCGGCGCCGACGGCGCGATCGCCAAATGGCGCGAGCTGATGGGCGCGACCGATCCCGCCAAGGCGGCGCCCGGCACGATCCGCCGAGAGTTCGGCCAGAATATCGAGGCCAACGCGACTCACGGCTCCGACGCCCCCGAAACCGCCGCGCAGGAGATCGCTTTCTTCTTCAGCGCGATGGAGATTCTGCCGTGATCGCGGGCTGATCGAGTCGCGGTCCTGCACTGCCGCGCGGTCGCTTTTCTGCTCGCGGCGACCCCGGGTGCGCTCGCGTGCGGTTTTCCGTTACAATTATGGATTCATGGAACTTTCTGACCAGCATATTGGCCCTGAACCCGAATCGTCCGGCGGGCGGCGCGATATTCGCGACCTGATGCTCGACGAGCTCGAGGCCGCCGTCGCCGACGCGGGCGAGCGCCCGTATCGCGCGCGGCAGATTGCGCATTGGCTGTGGCGCAAGGGCGTCGATTCGTTCGACGCGATGCGCGATTTGCCGGCCGCATTGCGCTTCACGCTGGCCGAGCGCTTTACCCTCACGCCAGCCGTTGCGGCCCTTGTGCGGCGCTCGTCGGACGGAACCCGCAAGCTGCTGCTGCGGCTCGCCGACGGCGAGGAAATCGAGACCGTGATCATTCCGGCCGAGGACCGCACCACCCTGTGCCTGTCGTCGCAGGCTGGATGCGCGATGGGCTGCGAGTTCTGCGCGACGGCGCGGATGGGGCTGCATCGCAACCTGACCACGGCTGAGATCGCGGGGCAAATTTTCGCCGCGCAGCGCGAACTCGGTCCAGGAGAGCGTCTGACCAACTACGTGTTCATGGGCATGGGCGAGCCGCTGGCGAATTATCCGCGCCTGATTCGCACGCTCGCGGCGATGACCTCCGAGTGGGGCATGGGAATTTCGCCGCGGCGGATCACGGTTTCGACCGTCGGGCTGGTCCCGATGATGGAAAAGCTGCTGGCCGAGATTCCGGTCAATCTGGCGGTGTCGCTGCACGCGAGCATCGACGCGGTGCGCGATCGGATAGCGCCGATCAACCTGCGCTATCCGATCGCGGAACTGCTCGCCGCGTGCCGCCGCCTGCCAATCAAGGCGCGCAGCCGGATCACGTTCGAGTACGTGATGATCGCGGGAATCAACGACGGCGTCGATGACGCGCGCCGGCTGGTGAAGCTGATGGCGCCGCTGCGCGCCAAGGTCAACCTGATTTTTTTCAATCCATTCGCGGCCAGCGAACTCGAGCGCAGTCCGCGCGCCGCGGTCGAGGCCTTTCAAGCGATCCTGCATCGCGGTAACTTGACCGCGACCATCCGCGAAAGCCGCGGACTCGATATCGCGGCGGCGTGCGGCCAGCTCTATGCGGAGCATCATGCCCAATCCGCTCCGGCCGCGCCCGACAGCGCCGAGCGCGTCGAGCAGCACCAGCACCGGGATCAGGATTAACGATGGCGCGAAAGACACTCGGAGTGATCGGCGGCAGCGGCTTCTATAATCTGCCCGGACTGGAAAAGGTCGAGCAGATCGAACTCGCGACCCCGTTCGGCAAGCCGTCGGACACCTACTATCGCGGGCGGCTCGGCGAACTGGACGTGGTGTTTCTGGCGCGCCATGGCAAGGGCCATCGCATCTTGCCGCACGAAATAAATTACCGCGCCAACGTCTATGGCATGAAACAGCTCGGCGCCGAATACCTGCTCTCGGTAAGTACGGCGGGTTCGCTGCGGGAGACGATTCATCCGGGCGAGATGGTGGTTGCGGATCAGTTTATAGATCGCACCTATAAGCGTCCGGCGACGTTTTTCGGCAATGGCATCGTGGTTCACGTGTCGATAGCCGATCCAGTCTGCGCGCATATGGCGCGCGACCTCGCGGCGGCGGGCCGCGCGATTGATCCCGCGCTGCACGAAGGCGGCACCTACTTGTGTATCGAGGGACCGCAATTCTCGACCCGCGCGGAGTCGCGGCTTTATCGATCGTGGAACGCCGACGTGATCAGCATGACCGCGATGCAGGAGGCGCGTCTGGCGCGCGAGGCCGAGCTGTGCTTCGCCGTCCTGACGCTGGTCACCGATTATGATTGCTGGCACGAGAGCGTCGCGGCGGTGGATATCGGCGAAATCCTGCGCGTGATGCGCGCCAACGTCCAGAAGGCGCAAGCGGCCGTCGTGCGCCTGGCGGCAATCCTGGCGGCGCGCGAGCGCACCTGCGGATGCGGCCGCGCGCTGGCGGGTGCGATCATCACCGATCCCGCCGTTATCGCGCCGAAGATCAAACGGGACCTGGCCCTACTGGCCGGCAAATACCTCAACTGAACCGGAGCATGGACAAGCGATGAGTATCGTGGTGGTGGGCTCGGTCGCCTACGATTCGCTCGAGACGCCCAGCGGCAACGCGCCCGACGTGCTCGGCGGCTCGGCGACTTATTTCTCGGTCGCCGCGCGATTCTTCGCGCCGGTCAGTATCGTCGCCGTGGTGGGATCGGACTTCAAGCCCGAGTCGCGCCAACTGCTCGCCGAGCGCGGTGTGGACCTGCGCGGACTCGAGCAGCGGCCCGGCAAAACTTTTCGCTGGCACGGGCGCTATCACGAGGATATGAATCGGCGCGATACGCTGGCGCTGGCGCTGGGCGTGTTCGAGAACTTCTCGCCCGTGCTGTTGCCCGACCAGCGGCGCTGCGACTACCTGTTCCTGGCCAACATCGCGCCCGCGCTCCAGGAACGCGTGCTCGCCCAGGTGCAGAGTCCAAAGCTGGTGGCCGGCGACACCATGGATCATTGGATCGAGAGCTCGGGCGTGGAGCTCAAGCGGCTGCTGCCGCGGCTCGATATTCTTACGCTCAATGATCAAGAGGCGCGCATGCTGGCGGGCGAGCATAACCTGGTCAAGGCGGGCCGGGCGATCCTGAAGCTCGGGCCGAAGACCGTGCTCATCAAGCGCGGCGAGTACGGCGTCTTGCAGTTTTCGCGCGAGGCGATGTTCGCGGTGCCGGCCTATCCGCTCGAAGAGGTGATCGATCCGACCGGCGCGGGCGACACCTTTGCCGGCGGCTTTATGGGCTATCTGGCCCGCAAGGGGCGCGTGACCGAAGCGACGCTGCGCACCGCGGCGGTCTATGGCAGCGTGCTGGCCTCGTTCGTAGTCGAAAAATTTTCGCTCGAGCGGTTACTCTCGCTCACCTGGGAGGAGATCGACATCCGCTACCGCGCCTTTATCGAGCTGACCGACTCGCACCATAGCCGATGGACCTCTCAATAGTCGTTCCGCTGTATAACGAGCGCGACAACCTGGCGCCTCTGCATCGGGAGCTTGCGGCGGTGGTCGGGACGCTCGCCATCTCCTGTGAGATGCTGTTTATCGATGACGGATCGGATGACGGTTCGTCTGAGGTGCTGCGCCGCGTCAAGGAGTCGGATCCGCGGGTCCGGGTAATCAGGCTCGCGCGGAACTCCGGGCAGACCGCCGCGCTGGCCTGCGGATTTGCGAATTCGACCGGAGATATCGTCGTCGCGATCGACGGCGACGGCGAGAACGATCCCGCCGACATCCCGCGCCTGCTCGCGCGCCTCGGCGAGGGCTACGACCTCGTCAGCGGATGGCGTACCGAGCGCTGGAAGGGCGCGCGGATGACGCGGCGGATGCCCTCGGTGGCGGCGAACGCGCTGATCTCGAAAATCACCGGGGTGCGTTTGCACGATTACGGCTGCACGCTGAAGGCGTATCGCGGCGAGATGGTCCGCCAACTGCGCCTGTACGGCGAGATGCATCGGTTCGTGCCCGCGATCGCGGCCGAACAGGGCGCCAGGATCACGGAGCTGGAAGTTGCCTTCCGGCCGCGCCGCTCCGGCGCCTCGAAATATGGTCCGGGACGAATTCTGCGCACGCTGCTTGATCTGATCACGGTGCGGTTTCTGTCAGGATACTCGACCCGGCCGATCCAGGTGTTCGGCGCGATCGGCGTCGTGATGGGCGGGCTCGGCTCGCTATGGACCGCGTGGCTGGTGTTCGAGAAAGTCATCCTCGGACATCCGCTTGCCGATCGTCCCGCGCTGTTGCTCGCCGTCCTGCTGGTGGTGGTGGGCGTGCAGTTGGTGAGCATGGGGCTGCTGGGTGAGATGCTGGCGCGGACCTATCACGAATCGCAGGGCAAACAGATTTACGTGATCAAGGAAGAATTTTAAGCGGGGCTACCCACATGAATATTGCAGTCATCGGAACCGGATATGTGGGGCTGGTCAGCGGCACCTGCTACGCCGAGAGCGGCAACGAAGTGATCTGCGTCGATATCGACGCCGAGCGAATCGCCGCGCTCGGCGAGGGCAAGCTTCCGATCTATGAGCCGGGACTCGAAGAGCTGGTGCGCCGCAACGCCAAGGAGGGCCGCCTGCAGTTCACGCTCGACACCGCCGCCGCGGTCGAGCAATCGATGGTTTCGTTTATCGCGGTCGGCACGCCGATGGGCAAATCCGGCGGCGCCGATTTAAGCGGCGTATTCATGGCCGCCGAGCAGGTCGCAAAATCCGCCACCGGGTATCATGTGATCGTTGTCAAGAGCACCGTCCCGGTCGGCACCAGCGACAAGCTGCGCGAGATCGTCGCGCGTCACTCGAAGGTCCCGATCGACGTTTGCTCGGTGCCCGAGTTTCTCAAGGAAGGCTCCGCCGTCGAAGACTTCATGCGCCCCGACCGGGTGATAATCGGCAGCCAAAGCGAGCGCGCGACCGCGATTCTGCGCGAGATACACGCGCCGTTCGTGCGCACCGACAATCCGATCCTGGTGATGGACCCGAAATCGGCCGAGCTGTCGAAGTATGCCGCCAACGCGATGCTGGCGCTAAGAATTTCGTTCATCAATCAGATCGCGAATCTGTGCAACGCGGTCGGCGCCGACATCACCGCGGTGCGCCGCGGACTCGGTTCCGACCGCCGGATCGGTTCGCAGTTCCTGTTTCCGGGCGTCGGCTACGGCGGCTCCTGCTTCCCGAAAGACGTGCAGGCGCTGATTCACACCGCGGGCGAGTACGACCTGAACTTCTCGCTGCTCAAGGCGGCCGAGGAAGTCAACGCCGAGCAGAAGCGCGTGCTGCCGATGCGCGTCAAGCTGCACTTCGGCGCCGACCTGACCGGCAGGACATTCGCGATCTGGGGCCTTGCGTTCAAGCCGCGCACCGATGACATGCGCGAGGCGCCTTCGATCGTCGTGATCGATGAGCTGATCGCGGCCGGCGCGAAAGTGCAGGTTCACGATCCCGAGGCGCTCGACAACGCACGCAAGGTGCTGGGGGATCGCGTGAGCTATCACAAGACCAATTATGCGGCGCTGCACGGGGCCGACGCGCTGCTGATTTGCACCGAATGGAACGAGTTTCGCCATCCCAATTTTCAGCGCATCAAGGCCGAGCTCAAGCATCCCGTGATATTCGACGGCCGTAACCTGTATGATCCAGATCTTATGAAGGCGCTGGATTTCAAATACTACTCGATCGGACGTCCTCCGGTCTGAGCGCGGGAACCCTGTCATGCGAATTCTCGTAACCGGCGGCGCGGGATTTATCGGCTCGCATACCGTTGACGCGCTGATCAAGGCGGGCGCGGGCGAGATTGCGGTGCTCGACGACCTGTCGGCCGGCAAGCGGCATCAGGTGAATAGCGCCGCGCGGTTTCATCAGGTCGATCTTCGCGACGCCGCCGCGGTGCGGCAGACGGTCGCGGATGAGCGCCCCGAGGTCATCTATCATATGGCGGCGCAGATGGACGTGCGCCGTTCGGTCGCCGATCCGGCCTTCGACGCGCAGGTCAATCTGGTCGGCTTCCTGAACCTGATCGAGGCCGCGCGCGGGCACGGACTTAGGCGCGTGGTCTTCTGTTCGACCGGCGGCGCGATCTACGGCGAGCAGGATACTTTCCCCGCCGACGAAGAGCATCCGTGCCGTCCGGTGAGTCCGTACGGCGTCGCCAAGCTTTCGACCGAGGCTTACCTCTTCTACTACCGGGTGCAGTATGGAATCGATTATCTGGCGCTGCGCTACGGCAACGTGTACGGGCCGCGCCAGGACCCGCACGGAGAGGCTGGAGTGGTCGCGATTTTCAGCGGACGGATTCTCGACGGACAGCCATGCACGATTTACGGCGACGGCGCGCAGACCCGCGACTATGTGTTTGTGGGCGATGTGGTGCGCGCCAACCTCGCGGCGCTCGATGCTAAAGCTTCAGGTCTCGCGATCAATATCGGCACCGGAATCGAGACCAACGTGAGCGAGCTTTACTCGACCTTGGCCGCGATCGCCGACTTTCCGACCGCGGCGGTTCACGGTCCGGCGCGTCCCGGCGAGCAGAACCGCTCGGTGATTTCGCCCGCGCGCGCGCTGCGCGAACTCGGATGGCGTCCCGCCACGGCGCTGCGCGACGGACTGGCGGAGACCTTTCAATACTTCAAGGCGCACAGAAAGTAAGCGGGCCTCGATGACGGACCCGAAATCGATTCGCAACTTCTCGATTATCGCGCATATCGATCATGGCAAGTCCACGCTTGCCGACCGATTGCTCGAGCGCACCGGCGCGCTCACCAAACGCGAGCTCAAGGAGCAGTTCCTTGACTCGATGGACCTCGAGCGCGAGCGCGGCATCACGATCAAGGCGCGCAGCGTGCGGCTCAATTACACCTCGAGCGCCGGTGCGGCGTACGTGCTCAATCTCATCGACACTCCCGGCCACGTCGATTTCGCCTACGAGGTCTCGCGCAGCCTTGCCGCTTGCGAGGGCGCTCTGCTGGTCGTCGATGCGAGCCAGGGCGTCGAGGCGCAGACGCTGGCCAACGTCTATCTCGCGCTCGATCACGGGCTCGACATTATTCCGGTCATCAACAAGATCGATCTGCCGGGCGCCGACGTCGAGGGCACCCGCGCGCAGATCGAGAATGTCATCGGCCTGCCCGCCGACGACGCGATTCTGACCAGCGCGAAAGAGGGCGTTGGTATCGACGCCGTGCTCGAGGCGATCGTCGCGCGTATCCCGCCGCCCAAGGCCAATCGCGGCGAACCTCTGCGCGCGCTTATATTCGATAGTTGGTACGACAGCTATGAGGGCGTCGTCGGCCTGGTGCGCGTAATGAGCGGCGAACTGCGCCCCGGAATGAAGATTCGCCTGATGGCGACCGCGGCGTCCGGCGAAGTGATGCGGCTGGGGCATTTCACCCCTCACGAGCAAACCGCCGACAGCCTCGGACCCGGCGAAGTCGGTTATGTTGTCGCCGGTATCAAGACCGTCGCCGACATGCGCGTGGGCGACACCGTTACCGACGCCGAGCATCCCGCCGCCGAGCCGCTGCCGGGATTCAAGGAACTCAAGCCGATGGTGTTCGCGGGCCTCTATCCGATCGAAGCCAACCAGTATCCCGCCCTGCGCGACGCGATCGAGAAGCTGACGCTCAACGACGCGAGCCTCAACTGCGAGCCCGAGTCTTCGCAGGCGCTCGGGTTCGGCTTTCGCGCCGGATTCCTGGGCCTGCTGCACATGGAGATCGCGCAGGAGCGGCTCGAACGCGAGTTCGGGATCAACCTGATCGTCACCGCGCCCACCGTCGCGTATCAGGTGCGGACCACCGCGGGCGCGACCACGATGGTGGATAATCCGGCGCTGCTGCCGCCCGAGAACACCATCGAGGCGATCGAAGAGCCGTTCATCTTGTCGTCGATTCATATGCCGGAAGAATATCTCGGCGCCGTGATGAAGCTGTGCGAGGACCGCCGCGGCCTGCAGCGCGACCTCAAGTACCTTGGCGACAAGCGGGTCATCCTGCATTACGAGCTGCCGCTGGCCGAGATCGTGTTTGACTTTTACGATCGGCTGAAATCCGTCAGCCGCGGCTACGCGTCGCTCGACTACGACTTTCTGGACTTCCGGTCCGGGCCTCTGGTTAAATTGGATATCCGGATTAACGGCGAGATAGTGGACGCGCTCTCGATAATCGTGCATCGCGACAAGGCCTATGAGCGCGGCCGGGCGCTGTGCTCAAAGATGCGCGAGTTGATCCCGCGCCAGATGTTCGAGGTCGCCATTCAGGCCGCCATCGGAGCCAAGATTATCGCCCGCGAGTCCGTAAGTGCGTTGCGCAAAAATGTCACCGCGAAATGCTACGGTGGCGATATATCGCGCAAGCGCAAGCTCCTCGAAAAGCAGAAGGAAGGCAAAAAGCGGATGAAACAGGTCGGTCGCGTCGAAATTCCGCAGGAGGCCTTTCTGGCCCTGCTCAAGGTCGGGGAGTAACCGCCCGGTGAGCGAACCGCTGCGCACCCTCGAGCCCGAGGAACTCGCTCCGAGCGCGGCCCCGGTCGCGCAAAAATCGGTCCTGCGCGAATACGCCGAGGCGCTGGGAATCGCGATGATCCTCGCGATGTTTATCCGCACCTTTATCGTCCAGGCCTACGAGATTCCGTCCGCCTCGATGGAGCCGACCCTGTTGATTGGCGACCATATCCTGGTCAACAAGCTGGTCTATGGACTCCGAATGCCGGATTCGATTTTCGGCCTGCGCGTCGGCGGCTTGCCCTATGGCCATTACCTGTTCCACTTCGAGCCGATTCGCCGCGGCGACGTGATCGTCTTCGTCTATCCGCGCGACCCGAGCGAGGACTATATCAAGCGCGTGATTGGAATTCCCGGCGATGTCGTCGAGGTCAAGGCCGGCAAGGTATGGCTCAACGGCGCGCCGATGCTCGATCCGCACGCGCATTTCGAGGTGCCAGACAACGATCGCATCGGCGCCTCGCCACGCGACTTCTTCGGCCCCGTGACGGTCCCGCCTGGCAATCTGTTCATGATGGGGGATAATCGCGACGATAGCTCCGACAGCCGCTTCTGGGGCTTCGCTCCAGAGGATAATGTGGAAGGGCGCGCGATGGATATTTACTGGTCCTGGGACGGCGGCGGCGGTGGATTCCCGCCGCTTCGATGGTCGCGTATCGGGATGGCGGTCCGATAAGATAACCTGCGCATGAGTCACAACCAACGCAACCAGGCGGCAGGCGCATCCGCGCCGCACGCAATCACGATCGCGGAGTAGGGCGGCGATGGGAGAACCGGTGCGTAGCCAGAGGCCGCTCGCGTCGCCGCGCTCGCAAACGCCGCGCGCGCAAAAGTCGGTCGCGCGCGAGTACGCCGAGGCGTTGGTGATCGCGCTGGTGCTCGCGGTCGTCATTCGAACGTTCTTTGTCCAGGCGTACAAGATTCCGTCGGGTTCGATGGAGCCGACGCTGCTGATCGGCGACCATATCCTGGTCAACAAGCTCATCTTTGGCCTGCGGATGCCGGATTCGCTCTTCGGCGTCGATATCGGCGGGCTGCCCTACGGAAAATACCTGTTCCGCCTCGAGCCGATTCATCATGGCGACGTGGTCGTCTTCGTCTTTCCGCCCGATCCGAGCAAGGACTTCATCAAGCGTGTTATCGGATTGCCGGGCGACACCGTGCAAGTCAAAAATGGCAAGGTATGGCTCAACGGCGCGCCGATGCCCGATCCGCACGCGCACTTCGAGGTGCCCGATTCCGCGCGCTCTCCGGTCTCGCCGCGCGACAACTTTCCACAGCTCGGCGCGCAAGGCGACACCGGTGGCGCGGTCACCGTCCCGCCCGGAAAAATCTTTGTGATGGGTGATAATCGCGATCGGAGCTACGACGGCCGCTTCTGGGGCTTTGTTCCGGAAGACAACGTCGAAGGGCGCGCGATGATCATCTATTGGTCGTGGAACGCCGACGGCGGCGGAATTCTGCCCGTCCGATGGTCTCGATTTGGCATGATCGTACACTAATCGAAAGGAGCCGCGTGTGGCTGCTGCTGAAGATGCCGTGACAAGAATTGGCGCGCTGCTCGAGGAGATGGGCGCGCGCTTTGATCTGGTGATCGAAGCTGTCTCCGGCTACGGCGGGCGTCTCGATGCGCTGCGCCAGGAGTTGTTCGCCCAGTTCGCCGAAGTCGGTAGCCAGATTCGATTTCTATCGGATCAAATCGGCGAGAACCGCAGCGGTATGGCCACGATTCGCGCCGACCTGGGAGCCGAAATGATCCGGCTGGGCGAGACCCTGGGACGCACGCGCGTCGAGGTTCGCGAGCAGTTTGGCGCCGCTGAAACCGCGCTCCGGCGGGAAATCGGCGCCCGTGCGGCCGAGTCACGCGAGCACACGACCGCGGTCGCGGTCCGCGCGGCCGACGATACCGGCGCGAAACTGAACGAAGTCACGGGCACCGCCGCAAAGAAGATCACCGCCGAGCTCGCCAAGACCAACAAGGCGCTCACCAGCCTCGCGCGAAAATTCGAACGCTTCGATGACCGGATCACCGTCGCCACTCGCGACCAGGATCAGCGCGTGCGCAAGCTCGAACAACGCCGCAAATCCGGGTAGCGGGCGGTTTTCAATTTACTCGGTCAGCGCGCTGCTTAATCGGCTTTCTCATGGTTTTTCCAACGGACACTGACTGCTTCTTTGGCAATTGCTTTGCGTTTCTGCCCGCTGATCCTAGCGGCCCGTGCCTTTCCGCCCCCTAAAGCCCTCGAGCGCCAAGAGCGCCTGAGCATGTATGTTCCCGCCCTCTGCCGGTTTCAGAAAATCGCCAATGGCCTGTTCCACCACGCTGACCGCGATCTGGGCGAAGCCCGCCCGCTTATCACCTCTACTTGCTCGGGTGAGCATCGAATAGTATTACAGCGACATCGAGGAGAAGCCAAACTATGAACGAGATGAATCAGAAAAAGCTCTACATCTGGCGACTGGCCGCGTTTCTGGCGTCCAACGACAAGCATATGTCCGGCGAGGAACTAGCCGAACACCTAAATCGCAACAAAATCACGACCGGCTATGGTGAAGAATTTAAGGGCGGCGTGGGAACTTACAAGCTGATCTCGCAAACATATCGATGGGTCCACGACGAGCTAGGCTTGGATATCGAAGCGGACAAAATTGCCGAGGCATTTGTCACGCCAGACGGCGGCCACGCGTGGGAAAAATAAGGGTTCGGCCGGACGCAAGCAAAACCGCCCTCTAGCCAAATCCGCAGGATGATCGGGGCGCGGCGCGGGGTCTAACACGGGCCCTCGTTGTCTGAAACGTGGGAAGATTAACGGATCCGTGCGGCGATTCTCGCGCCGGCCGCCGCTCCTTGGCCGTCATTCCGAGCCATAGGCGAGGAATCCCGAAGCGTCCATGCTCCGCGCCAACGCCACACGCAGTGGCTCTTCGCCCGGGATTTCTCCCGGAGCCCGCCCTGAGCAGCGTCGAAGGGGTCGAAATGACGATTGAGGTCTCAGCACCTGACTATCAGGGCCTCTGCACAACCTCCACTGCGCATGGCCGCAGCGTCATTCTTCGCACTGCTTGTGTCCCGGCGGCGAGGGCGGTAAAACTGGGACACCTTTAATCCGCTACTGAGATAGCGGGAAGGTCATCATGATGGTTTTCCTCAGCATTGTGCCCGGCTGCATCCGCGGTCGGGATTTTTTTTCGTCCGTGGATTTCCTGCCGGGGCTTTCGCGATGACGCCCAAGCCCGAGGTCGCTCTGGACGCCGCCGCGGTCGCGCGCGCGGTCAAACGAATCGCGCACGAAATCTCGGAGCGCGGCGCCGGCGCCGGCGCGCTGGTGCTGATCGGGATTGTCCGCCGCGGCGCATTTCTGGCCGAGCGAATCGCGACCGAACTCAATAACGCCGCGCAGAGCGCCATTGCGGTCGGCACGCTCGACATCTCATCTTATCGCGACGACGGCAAAGGCTCTCCCGGCGATCCACGCCTGCTCGCGCGCAATATCCCTTTTTCGCTCGACAGCAAGCGCGTCGTGCTGGTGGACGACGTGCTCTACACGGGACGCACGGTGCGCGCCGCGCTCGACGCGTTGTCCGATCTCGGGCGCGCCGAATCAATCCAGCTCGCGGTGCTGGTCGATCGCGGCGAGCGCGAGCTGCCGATTCGCGCCGACTATATCGGCAAGAATATCCAGGCGCCCGCCGGGCAGCGGGTCTATGTGCGGATGGCCGAGGTTGACGGAACCGACGCGGTGATAATCGGCAACGGCAAATGACGCGCCCGAGCATATCGCGATGAAACCGCTGGCCAAATTCGACCTCGTCTCGATCGAGGATCTCGCGCTGCCCGAGATCGAGCGCATCTTCACGCTTGCCGACGGCTTCGCGTCCGCGCTCGAACGCGGCGAGCCGCTGTCGCTCGCGAGCGGGCTCATCATGGCGACGCTTTTCTACGAGCCTTCGACCCGCACGCGGCTCAGCTTCGAATCCGCGATGCATCGCCTCGGCGGCGCGGTCATCAGCTCCGCCGACATGAACGCAAGCTCGGTCGCCAAGGGCGAGAGCCTTGCCGACACTGCGCGGATCGTCAGCGGATACGCGGACCTGCTCGTGCTGCGCCATCCGCACGACGGCGCGGCTCGCGTCGCCGCCGAATACGCGCCGTGCCCCGTCATCAACGCGGGCGACGGCAGCCGCGAGCATCCGACGCAGACCCTGTGCGACCTGTTCATCCTGCGGCGCAAGAAGGGCCGGCTCAAGGGACTCACCGTCGCGTTGTGCGGCGATTTGAAATTCGGCCGCACCGTTCATTCGCTCATCTATGCGCTGGCCCGCTTCGGCGCGAATATCGTGGCGGTGCCCACCGCGGGAATGGAAGTTCCCGAGTACGTCCTCGAGCGGCTTGCGGCCGAGCGCAATTACAGCTTCTCGACCGTCACGATGGACGAGCTGAAGTCCGTCGCCGGCGGGCTGGACGCGCTGTACCTGACCCCCAGCGCGCCGCATCAGATGGCGCTGTTCACCGGCGAGGCTCCGCACGGCAAGATTCCCGCCGCCGCGCCGCCGCTCCTGCTTGACGCCTTCTACATCACGCGGCTGCAAAAGGAGCGGATGACGGGCAAGGACGCCAAGCCCGGCGATTACGTGCGCTTCGACGCGCGTGCTCTCAAAGGGCATCGCGCGCAAGAGGCGGTGGTGATGCATCCGCTGCCGCGCGCCGGCGAGCTCGCCTACGAACTCGACGCCGATCCGCGCGCGGTTTATTTCGAGCAGGCCGCCGCCGGAGTTCCCGTCCGAATGGCGCTGATCGCGTGGCTTATCGAGCAGTCGGGCGCGCAGCGCGGCGCGCAAACCGCGACCGCCGAGCCGATTCGCATCAAGGCCGAACCGTCGCCGCGATGCGCCAATCCGAATTGCATCACGCGGTTCGAGTCGGCGTACCTGCATCCGCGCTTCAAGCTCGCGCGCCCGGCCGATCGCAACGTGCTGCCACTGCGCTGCGATTTCTGCGAGCGCGAACTGCACGTCGAGTTCGTGGGCCATGCCCGCTCGCATCGCTACTATCGCTACGATGAAAACCTTTACGGTTACGTCCGCAATTGGATCGCCGAAGGCTCGCTCGCCGTCTTCGACAGCGTCAAACAGGCCGAAGAGAACGGCTATGAGCCGTACAAACGCGGCCCCCAGCGCGAGGTTATGAACGCCCCGGAAATCTCGAGCGCGGTCGATTCTCTCGCCGCGCAGGTGATCGCGGATACCCCCGACCTTACCAATGTCTCGATCGTCGGGGTCGTGAGCCACGGCGCGATGCTGGCGGTTCGCCTGCGCGACCTGATCGCCGAGCGCTCGGGAGTGCGCCCGCCGACCGCGGCGCTCGACGTTTACAATCCCGCCGGCGCGATCGTCGCGCTCGATAGCGGAGAGCCGTTCGCGGTCGAAGCCCGCACCATCGTGATCGTCGATGACGTCATCAATAGCGGATGGACCGTGCAACGCGCCATGACGACGCTGTGGCAGCACGGCCGCCCGGCCTCGGTCAGGCTCGCGGTGCTGATCGATCGAGGCCATCGCGCGGTTCCGATTCGTCCCAACTACGTCGGCAAGAATATCCCGACCTCGCGCACCGATCGCGTCCAGGTCAGGCTCGCGGCGCCGGGCTCCGCCGAAAAGCATCCGCCGCACGACCGGGTCATGATTTACTCGATGGTCGAAGAAATGGGCGCCTCGGAGCGCGCCGAATGACACCGGCCGCATTTATCCGCGGTGGTCGCGTCATCGATCCCGCATCGGGAATCGACGGAGATTTCGATGTGCTCATCAGCGGCGGCGAAATCGAAGCCCTCGAACCGGCTGGCGCGCTCGCCGCCTCGGCCTCGGGCACCGCGCTGATCGACGCGTCGGGATGCTGGGTCGTGCCGGGACTCATCGACCCGCACGTGCATCTGCGCGATCCCGGCTTTCCCGAAAAAGAAACCATCGCCAGCGGCCTGCGCGCCGCCGCCGCCGGCGGATTCACCGCCGTCGCCGCGATGGCCAACACCAATCCGGTCAATGATATTCCCGCGACCACCCGCTACATGCTCGAACGCGCCGGTCAGGCGCGCGCCGCCCGGCTGATTGCGGTCTCCGCTGTGACGCGTGGACTCGCGGGCCTCGAGTGCGTGGATTTCGCCGCGATGGCCGAGGCGGGGGTGCGGATGTTCTCCGATGACGGGATGCCGGTGGATGATCAGGTGGTACTCCGCAGCGCGATGGAGCGGATCGCGCGGCTCGACTTCGCGATTTCGCTGCACGAGGAAGACCGCGGCCTGTCCTGCCACGGCGCGGTTGACGCGGGCGAAATCGCACGGCGGCTCGCGGTCAGCGGATACAGCGCGGCCGCCGAAGCCCAGCGCATCCGGCGCGATCTGGCGCTGGCGATCGGCTTGGGCGCGCCGATTCATATCGCGCACGTCTCGACTCGGGAATCGCTCGATCTAATCCGCGCGGCGCGGCGAAGCGGCGCGCGGGTAACCTGCGAAGTAACCCCGCATCATTTCGCGCTCGACTCGGGCGCGGTATTGCGATGGGGTCCGAACGCCAAGATGAATCCTCCCTTGCGCTCGCGCGAGGATGTCGCCGCGATCGGCGCGGCTATCGCCGACGGCACGATCGACATGATCGCGAGCGACCACGCGCCGCACGATCCCGCCTCGAAGCATCTTGACGCGCTGGCCGGCTATTTCGCACCCGATCGCGACGCCCATGCGCTGCCCGCCGAGGTCGCGCGCGAATTTGGCGCCGCCGCCAACGGCATCGTCGGCCTCGAAACCTCGCTCGGCCTGGCGCTGGAACTGGTGCATCGATCATTGATTGGCGCCGCGCGATTGGTTGAGATGATGAGCCTCAATCCCGCCGCGCTGCTCCGGCTTGACGCCGGAACCCTGGCGCCGGGAGGAGCGGCAGATATTACCGTGATCGATCCTAACCTTGAATGGAGCGTCGAGCCCGCCCGCTTCCGGTCGATGAGCCGCAACACTCCGTTCGCCGGCCGCCGGCTGCGCGGAAGAGCGATCCTCACGATCGTCGCAGGCGAAGTCGTGTTCGACGCCCGCAGGACCGAGCGATGACCGCGCCGCATCAAGCCGCGATTCTTGCCCTCGCCGACGGGCGCGTGTTCCGCGGCCGCGCGTTCGGCGCAATCGGCGAAAGGGTTGGCGAGGTCGTGTTCAACACCGCGATGACCGGTTACCAGGAAGTGCTGACCGATCCTTCCTACAAGGGACAAATCGTGTGCATGACCTATCCCGAGATCGGCAACGTCGGGATAAACCGGGAGGACGCTGAATCGCGCCGCGTCTTTGTCGAGGGCTTTGTCGTCCGCGAATATTGGGACCGCCCGTCGAACTGGCGCGCCGAGCAGCCGCTCGGCGAATACCTCGAAGCCGCCGGCGTGCCCGCAATCCAGGGAATCGACACGCGCGCTCTCGTCCGTCATATCCGCGAACACGGCGCGCAAGAGGCTGTCATCTCGAGTATCGACCTCGACGAGCGCTCGCTCGTCGCCAAGGCTCGATCCTCGCCGGGACTGGTCGGGCGCGACCTCGTGAAGGAAGTCACCTGCGCCGAGGCCTACGACTGGCACATCGGAAGGTGGCGTCTTGCGGGCGGATACGCGCGCGTCACGCGAGCGGAGCAGGGCGATGCGCCGCTGGTCGTCGCACTCGACTACGGGATCAAGCTCAACATCCTGCGCCTGCTGGTCGCGACCGGGTTTCGCGTCCGCGTGATGCCCGCGCAATCGACAGCGGAGCAGATTCTGGCGGAGAATCCGGACGGAATTTTTCTGTCCAATGGGCCAGCCGACCCGGCGGCGCTTCCGTATGCTCATCGGGCGGTCGCCGGGGTTTTGGGCAAGCGGCCGGTCTTCGGCATCTGTTTGGGTCATCAGATAATCGGTCTCGCGTTGGGCGGAAAAACCTACAAACTCGATTTCGGGCATCACGGCGCGAATCATCCGGTGATGGATCTGCGCACGCGCCGGGTCGAGATCACTTCGCAGAATCATGGCTTCGCGGTCGATTCCGACTCGGTCGCGGGCCGCGCCGAGCTTTCGCATCTGAACCTGAACGATCGCACGGTCGAGGGACTACGCGGCCAAGGCGCGCCGTTCTTTTCAGTGCAATATCATCCCGAGGCGTCGCCCGGCCCGCACGACTCGGGCTATCTGTTCAGGCGCTTCAAGCGGATGGTCGAGCTGTATCCCAAGCATGGCGCCGAAACGCTCGACCGCGTCGCCGCCGAGGAAGCGGCCGCCTCGAAATGAACACGCGCGCAATCGCGGCCAGGCCGCGCCAATGACCGACTGGAAAATTTGACGTGCCGCTTCGCAAGGATATTAAGTCAGTTCTGCTCATCGGTTCCGGCCCGATCGTGATCGGGCAGGCCTGCGAGTTCGATTACTCCGGCACTCAGGCCTTGAAGGCGCTGCGCGAGGAAGGTCTGCGCCTGATTCTGGTCAACTCGAACCCGGCCACGATCATGACCGACCCGGAGCTCGCGGACCGCACCTATATCGAGCCGATGACCGCCGCCGCGATCGCGAAAATTATCGAACGCGAACGCCCCGACGCGCTGCTGCCGACCGTCGGCGGCCAGACCGCCCTCAACCTTGCGATCGAGCTTGCGGAGTCGGGCGTCCTCGAGCGTTTCGGATGCGAACTGATCGGCGCGAAGCTGCCCGCGATCAAGAAGGCCGAGGATCGCGATCTGTTCAAGCAGGCGATGATCAAAATCGGCCTCGAAGTGCCGCGCTCCTCGATCGCGCATTCGATGGACGACGCCGAGCGGGTGCGCCGCGAACTCGGGCTTCCGCTGATCATTCGCCCCTCGCGAACCTTGGGCGGGACCGGCGGTTCGATTGCGCGCGAGCTCGAAGAGTACCGCGCCAAGGCGGCGTGGGGCCTCGAGATGTCGCCGATCCACGAGGTGCTGATCGAGGAATCGGTCGAGGGATGGAAGGAATTCGAGCTCGAGGTGATGCGCGACATGGCGGACAACGTCGTGATCATCTGCTCGATCGAAAATCTCGATCCGATGGGTGTGCATACGGGCGATTCGATCACGGTCGCGCCGGCGCAGACATTGACCGACAAGGAATACCAGATCATGCGCGACGCCGCGCTGCGGATCATCCGCGAAATCGGCGTCGATACCGGCGGCTCGAATATCCAGTTCGCGATCGATCCGCGCACCGGCCGGATGGTCATAATCGAGATGAACCCGCGCGTCTCGCGCAGCTCGGCGCTCGCCTCGAAGGCGACCGGATTTCCGATCGCCAAGATCGCCGCGCGCCTGGCGGTCGGCTACCGGCTCGACGAAATTCCCAACGACATCACGCGCAAGACGCCCGCCTGCTTCGAGCCGACCATCGATTACGTGGTGACCAAGATTCCGCGCTTCACTTTCGAGAAATTCCGCGGCGCCGCCGACGAACTCGGACCGCAGATGAAATCCGTCGGCGAGGCGATGGCGATTGGCCGCACCTTCAAGGAATCGCTCCACAAGGCGCTGCGCTCGCTCGAAATCGGATCGTTCGGACTCGAGTCCGCACTCGGCGCCGCCAACCACGCCGCTCGGCTGGCCGACGTACGCGGCCAGGTCGCGCGCGCCAGCAGCCATCGCCTCTATCATCTGGCCGATGCGCTGCGGCTCGGCATTTCACGCGCCGAGGTTCACGAGCTGTCCAAAATCGATCCGTGGTTTATCGACGCCGTAGCCGATCTGGTCGAGACCGAGTCGCGGGTTTCATCCGAGGCGCTCAGCGAGGATTATTTTCGCGAGTTCAAGGCGATGGGTTTCGCCGATCGCAGGATCGCGGACCTGCGCGGATGCGAAGAATCCGAAATCGCGTCGCGGCGGCGGGAATTCAAGGTTCTGCCGGTCTTCAAAACCGTCGATACCTGCGGCGCCGAATTTCACGCGTTTACTCCCTATTTCTATTCGACCTACGAAGGCGAGGACGAGGCGCGTCCCTCCGATCGCAAAAAGATCATGATCCTGGGCGGCGGCCCGAACCGGATCGGCCAAGGTATCGAGTTCGACTACTGTTGCGTTCACGCCAGCCTTGCCCTCAAAGAGGCCGGCTTCGAGACGATCATGGTGAACTGCAATCCCGAGACCGTCTCGACCGATTACGATATTTCCGATCGCCTGTACTTCGAGCCGCTGACCTTCGAGGATGTGATCGCGATCGCGGAACGCGAAAAGCCCATCGGCGTGATCGTTCAGTTCGGCGGCCAGACTCCGCTCAAGCTCGCGGTGCCGCTCGAGCGCGCCGGAGTTCCCATCCTGGGCACCACGCCCGACGCGATCGATCGCGCCGAGGATCGTGAGCGCTTCAACGCGGTCGTCGAAAAGCTCGGGCTCAAGCAGCCGCGCGGAATCCTGGTGCGCGCCCTCGAGGACGCCGTGGCCGGCGCCGCACGGATCGGCTACCCGGTTCTCATCCGTCCGTCGTACGTGCTCGGCGGCCGCGCGATGGAGGTGATCCCCGATGAAGCCGCGCTGCGCCGCTACGTCGAGCAGGCGATCGCAGCTTCCGAGCGCCATCCGCTGCTCATCGATCGCTACCTGCACGGCGCGATCGAGGTTGACGTGGACGCCATCGCCGACGGCGATACGGTTGTCATCGGCGCGATCATGGAGCACGTCGAGCACGCCGGAATCCATTCCGGTGACAGCGCCTGTGCGCTGCCGCCGCGCTCGCTGTCGCCCGCGATGCAGGCCGACCTGATGGACCACACCCGCAAGCTCGCGCGTGAGCTCGGCGTGGTGGGACTGATCAACGTGCAGTACGCGATCTTCGGCGGCGAAATCTATATTCTCGAAGTCAATCCTCGCGCCTCGCGCACTATCCCGTTCGTCAGCAAGGCGATCGGCGTTCCTCTCGCGAAGCTCGCCGCGCTGGTGATGGCGGGCAAGAAGCTTGCGCAACTTGGGTTCACCACCGAGCGCGTGCCCACCCATGTCGCGGTGAAGGAATCGGTTTTTCCGTTCGCGCGTTTCCAGGGCGTGGATACGTTGCTGGGACCGGAAATGAAATCAACCGGTGAGGTGATGGGGATCGACACCTCGTTCGCGATGGCGTTCGCGAAGGCGGAACTCGCCGCCTCGACCGACCTGCCGCTCGATGGCGTGGTCTTCATCAGCGTGCGCGACGAAGACAAGCCGCAACTCGAGCCGATCGCCCGCGGCCTTATCGACATGGGCTTGCGGCTGATCGCTACCAGGGGCACGGCGCGCGCGATTGCGGCGCAGGGCTTCAAGTGCGAGGTGATCAACAAAGTGCTCGAGGGCAGTCCGCACGTCGTCGATGCGATGCGCGCGGGCAAAATCGCGATGGTGATCAACACGCCCGACGCGGGCGGCACTCACGATTCGTTTTCGATCCGGCGCTCCGCGCTCGAACTGCGGCTGCCATATTTCACCACGATTGCGGGTGCGCAGGCCGCCGTCGAAGGAATTCGCGCGCTCAAGTCCGAGCCGTTCGTCGTGCGCGCCTTGCAGGACTATCATCGCGGTTAGCCAACCGCGCACTATGGCTCCCAAAGCCCATGCGCGAGCATCGCACCGATAAGCCGGCGCGCGCCGCCGCGCCGGTGATCTCTCCCGAGACCGAGGTTTCAAGCCTTCCCGGCGTCGGCCCCAAGCGCGCGGCCGCGATGGCCGAGCGCGCGATCCGCACGCTGCGCGATCTGGTCTTTCATCTGCCCGCGCGCTACCAGGACTGGCGTGCGCTGACTCCGATCGCCGGCCTTGCGCCCGGCGCGATGGTGACAGTGAGCGGAGCGTTGGGAAAGATAGCCGAACGCCCGATGCGCGGATCGCCGTGGCGCCGCCTTGCCAACGGATTGTTGACTGAGCAGGGCGGGGCGAAGATTCGCCTGGTATGGTTCAATCTGCCCGGCTACATGCGCGGACGGATGCCGGCCGGCGAAAGCGTCCTCGCGCACGGACGCGTGACTGCGACCGCCGATGGCGGTCTCGAGATTGTACAGCCGGAGCTGCATCCGCTGGCGCTCGGCGCGCCGCCCCCGGTGCGCGCCGTTTACCGGCTACCGGCGTCGATCGGCCAGCGCGTATTCGCGGCGCTGGTGCGCAGGGCGCTCGACGCGATCGCTTTTCAGATCACGGGCGCGATTCCCCAGGCACTGTCCCCGGCGCTCTCGATTGGCGACGCGCTTCGCTATCTGCACCAGCCGCCCGCGGATGCGGATCGCGCGGGACTCGAGCGCGGTGATTCGCCGGGGCATCGTGCGCTCGCCTTCGATGAGCTGTTCGCGTTCGAGCTGGCGCTGTGCCTGGAGCGCGAGCGCGCCGCCGGCCGCGCGGGCGTGGCGCTCGGCGCTCCGGCAGTCACGACCTCGCGATGGCTTTCCGAGTTGCCCTTCGCGTTGACGGCCGCGCAGGCGCGCGCGCTCGGTGAGATCGGCGCCGATCTCGAACGGCCCGCGCAGATGCATCGGATGCTGATGGGCGACGTCGGCAGCGGCAAGACTCTCGTCGCCTTCTGGGCGGCTCTGCGCGCGGTCGAGTGCGGCTATCAGGCCGCTATCATGGCGCCCACCGAGCTCTTGGCCGAGCAGCATCACGTGAGCTTCCAGAGCCTGTGCGGCAGACTCGGCGTGGTCGCGGGCCTGCTGACCGGGAAGGTCACGGGCGCGCCCCGCGCCGCGACCCTGCGCAGTCTTGCGTCGGGAGCGATGCCGATAGTGTTCGGCACTCACGCCATTATCCAGGAGCGCGTCAAGATTCGCCGCCTCGGTCTCGGCGTGATCGATGAGCAGCATCGCTTCGGCGTGTTCGACCGCGCGCGGTTCAAGGCGCTCGGCGCCGAGGCGAATCTGCTCATGATGACGGCGACGCCGATTCCGCGCAGCCTCGCGATGAGCCTGTTCGCCAATCTCGAGGTCTCGATCCTCGATGAATTGCCGCCCGGCCGGACCCCGATCACGACCGAGATTCATAGCGAGCAGGACCTGGACCGGCTCGAGGCCGTGGTTCACGGCGAGCTCGGCCGGGGCAATCGCGCGTACTATGTGCTGCCGAGAATCGACGCCGCCAGAAGTGAGGGCGACGACGACACCGCTGATGATGAGATGCGAACCGTGGCCGCGATGGCCGAGCGGCTGCGGCGCGGCGCGCTGGGTGAATTCGAAATCGCGATCATGCACGGCAGGATGCGCGCGCCCGACAAAGAGGAAACCATGCGCCGCTTCCGCGACGGCGCAATCCAGGTCCTGGTCTCGACCACCGTCGTCGAGGTCGGAATCGACGTGCCCGAGGCCTCGGTGATAGTCATCGTAGCCGCCGAGCGTTACGGCCTTGCGCAGTTGCATCAGTTGCGCGGACGGGTAGGGCGCGGGCGGGCGGCCTCGCGATGCTTTCTGGTCGCATCGCGCGGCGCGGACCCGAGCGCGCTCGAGCGGCTGGCGGTGATGACGGCGTGCTCGAGCGGTGCGGAAGTCGCGGCCGAGGATTTGCGCATCCGCGGCCCCGGCGATCTGCTTGGCGCGCGCCAGACCGGCGCGTTGCCGCTTAAGTTCATCCACCTGGTGCGCGATCCACACACAATCGAGCGCGCCCGCGCGATGGCCGAAGACTGGTTGCGCCGCGACCCCGGCCTGCGCTCGCCCGAGTCCCAGGGCGCGCGGCGCGCGATCATGCGGATGCTCGCGCATGGGTTCAGCCTTGGCGATGTGGGCTAGAATGGATTGGGATGATGATTGCCCGCAAACCTGAATCCAAATCTCCCGGCCGCGCACGCTCGCGGCGCCGGCCTCCGGTCAAGCGCGAGGTTTCGGCGGGCGGGGTCGTGTGGCGGCGCATCGGGCACGGGATCGATCTCGCCGGAATTGAAAGTGCCGGATTTGAAATCGCGATGATCCGCCCGCACGGCTCGGACGCGTGGGCCCTCCCCAAGGGACACATCGAAAAAGGCGAGAGCGCCGAGCAGGCCGCGGTTCGCGAGGTTCGTGAGGAGACCGGCCTCACCGTGGGCGGCGTCCGTCCGCTCGGCGAAGTGGCTTACGTGTTCGCGTGGCGCGACCGCCGTCGCGGCGCGCTCACGCGGGTCAGCAAGCGCGTGCACTTTTTTCTGATGGAATTCCGCAGTGGCAATACCGCCGATCACGACAGTGAGATCGACGAAGTCGCCTGGGTGCCGATCGACGCCGCGCTCGAACGCGCCAGCTACGCCAACGAGCGCGCGCTGATCGAAAAGGCGCGCGCGCGCCTGCGCGGCAGTTCGCCGCCGCGCGCTCCCGCTCAGGGATGATTGCGGGACGTGTCCCCAGGCATCCCGGCCATCGCGGCGTTGGCCACCGGATGGCCGCCGATGGTGCTGCCTCGCCAGAGCTCGGGGCCCAGGATTCCCATGTAATGGGCGGCTTCGCCGATCACGATCAGCACGGCATTTTCGCGGTAGTCGATTTCATGCGCGGTCGAGCCGAGCAGCCGATCGAGCATGCGCGTGTAGGTCACGGCGAATTTGCCCGCGGCGCCGCTGTCGGTAAACGCGACGATCCCGATCACCGAGATCATGCGTTGGTCCTGCAAAACGATAAACCTGTCGCCGGTCCATCGCGTGGCCAACTCGACCTCCGATGCGTGCTTGCCGACGCCGCGCTGAAGGATTACGGAAATCAGCAATTCGCCGTAAGTGCTCTCGTCCACCTTTTTCCATTGCGCCATCAAGTTCTGATATCCGCCGATCGAAACTTTTTGCGGTGGCGCCGGAGTGTCGAAGTACGCCTCGGGATGGATTATCTGATGGCTCGACTCGGGCGGCTTCGCGTACAGCGCATTGACGGCCTTCCATCCGCCGCGGCGATACGCTTCGCCGACGAATTTCACGCCCTCTGAGTATTGAAACAGCAGCGGAGCGCTGAGCCCCCGGGGCGTGCCCGGCGTTTCGGAGGCGAATATCCCCGGAAGCTCGCCCAGGCGTGCTTCCAGCCGGTCCAGCGTATCGACGTCCATCCCGCCCACCGCGTAGCCAAGCCCCGCGATCGTCGCGTCCCCTTCGGCAACCGACTTTAGCGCAAGCGCGCGATCGTCGTCGTCCTTCAGCGCCTCGAGCCGCGCGCCGAGATTGAAATTCTGATCCTGAAGCGCGTGGGTCAGCTCATGCGCCAGAACCATCTCGCCGACCAGATCGCGCTGGACCAGAAATTCGGCCGCGCGATCGAAGAACCCGATTTCTGCGGTTCCTTCGACCAGCACCATCTCATGCTCATGCGGGTCGTAGAACCCCGCCACCTGGCTGCGCAGCAGCTTGAGTTCCTGCGCCTTAAGGTCGATTCCGGCGGGGTAGAGACCCAACAGCGCGCCCGCGGCTCCATCGGCCGCGATCTGGTCGTCCGTGTTCTCGCGTTCGAGCTCGCGCCGCATCCGCGCCTCGGCTTCATCCTGGGTGTCGGCGACCATTGGCACCGGCGTCTTGAAGTACAACTGCCGAAGCTGCTGGATGCCGGCCTCGATCTGATCGGCTTTGGCCTGATTTATCTTGCCGCCGTTGACCAGCGAATAAGCGCATCCGGCGATCGCAATCGCGAAGCCCAGCAGCACAGCGCTGCGGCAGACGGTTTTCCGCAGGCGGATTTCGCGCAGGATCATTCCAGGATCATTCCAGGATCATTCCGGGATCATTCCAGGATTATTATTAAATGTCCGGCGTAATCATTCGATGACGATGACGATCGGATAGCCGAGCTGCGCGGTCTTGGCGGCCCGGACTTCGGCCGCGGCGCGGCTAGCGAATGCACCCATCTGGACACGGTAATAACGGTGATGCGCCGCCGCAACCTGTTCGATTCGAACGTCGCGATAGGACCGGCTGAGCTTGCTGCGCATTTCGCGCGCCGGCGCCGCGCTGGCGAACGATCCCACCTGCACGTAATAGCGCAGCGGTGATCCAACCCGCCGCGAGCCCCGTGGCGCCGAGAGCAAATCGATCCGCACATGCGCGGTGCCCGCGTCGATCATCCCGATTACCGACGCCGCCTTGTGCGACAGGTCAATCTTGCGCCCCCTGATATTCGGGCCGCGATCATTGATCGTTACCTCGACCGAGCGCTCGTTATCCAGATTGGTCACAATCACGCGGCTCCCGAGCGGGTACATCGTCGAAGCCGCGGTGAGATCGTTTTGATCAAAAATCTCGCCGCTCGAAGTCCGTCGGCCGTTGAATCCCGGTCCGTACCACGATGCCTTGGCATACTGTGGCCGCGCAGCGGCCGGCGGCGGCGCGGCCACGACGGGCGGCGGGGCAGGGGACGGGACGACCTGGCGCGTCGCGCATCCGGCGAGCGTCGCCCCGATCGCGATCGCCGCGGCGATCTTAAAGGTCCACTTGCGGTTTTCGTTTCCGCCTGTTTCCGCCATCCACACGCTTCCAGATTATAGATCGCCAGGCCCGCGCGCCCAAGAAATCATCTTGTTGAAGAATCGACGGTCCGGTCTTAGAAGCCGCGCCCGGTCATGGTAGCATCGCGATGGAACCACGAAGCCATAGCGAAAATGCTGCGTAACCGGGAGAACCTTGAAGAGATCGAAGAGCGCACGCTTGCGCCCTATGCGATGCTTTCGCGCAATAGCCGCGGCCGCCGCGTCGCCGAGCCGGCGCATCCGATGCGCACCGTCTTTCAGCGCGACCGCGACCGCGTGATTCATTCGGCCGCGTTCCGCCGCCTCGAATACAAGACCCAAGTCTTCGTTAATCACGAGGGCGACTATTACCGCACCCGCCTGACCCACACCCTCGAAGCCGCGCAAGTCACGCGTACCATCGCAAAGGCGCTGGGACTAAACGGCGAGCTGGCGGAAGCCGTGGCGCTCGCGCACGATCTCGGGCATACCCCCTTCGGCCACGCCGGCGAACGATGGCTCAACGAACTGATGCTGCCGTACGGCGGCTTCGATCACAACGCACAGAGCCTGCGCACTGTCGATTGGATCGAGGTGCGATATCCGAACTTCCGCGGGCTGAACCTGAGCTTCGAGGTGCGCGAAGGCATCATCAAACATTCTCATTTTCAGGACCGTCCCGCGGCGCAGGAATTCGATCCTTCGACCTATCCGTGCCTCGAAGCGCAGATCGTCGATCTGGCCGACGAAATCGCATACCTCGCCCACGACGTTGACGACGGCCTGAAGTCCGCGATGCTGACGGCCGAGCAGCTAAGCCATTCCGCGCTCTACGCCGACGCGGCCGCCGATGCGCGCCGCGCGAGTCCGGACGCCGACGCGCGCGTGATGCGCTATCAGACCGTCATCAGGATGATCGACGCGATGTCCACCGACCTGATGACGCATCTGAGCGCCGAGCTCGAACGCGCGCGAATCCAAAGCGTCGAGGACGTGCGCCGGGCGGGAATGGCGATCGCGACGTTCTCGCCCGCGATGGCGGCGCGGGTCGATGAAATGAAACAGATCATGCGCGACCGGCTCTACCGGCATTACCGCGTCAGCCGGATGACCGAAAAAGCGGGCAGGGTGCTCGCCCGTCTGTTCGAGACCTATATGGCCGAGCCGCGCCAGATGCCCGAGCATGTCCTTGCGCGGGTCGAACGCGACGGCGAGGCGGTCGCGCGCGTGGTCGCGGACTACATAGCCGGGATGACGGATCGATTCGCGCTCGACGAGTACCGCAAGCTGTTCGATCCCGATGAACGCGTCTGACGGGCCGCCGCGCCCCGAGCGCGCAAACCGCCGCGTGCGCACGATCTTGCTGCGCCGCGAGGATCATTTCGGCGACCCGCTGGGCCTCGCATTCCTGGAGACGCCGGAAAGCGCCGGCGACGCGATCCTGGCGCGGGTGCGCAACTATCTGGGCGGCAAGGTCAAAATCCTGAAGGCCGAAGTATCACGCGACAAGATCGAAGTCGAAGTCGAATCCCGCGGATGGCCCGAAGAAGCCGCGCGCCTGGCCGCCGCCGCCCGCGATCTGAGCGACAAGGGCGCGCGCCGCAACGCCGAAGCGATGTTCCGCGAGGCGATCGCGATGGACCCGCTCAACCCCGACGCGACGGCGGGCCTCGGCCTCGCGATGGCGGCGCGCGGCCACGACCTGGACGCGCTCGCGACCCTCAAGCGCGCCCGAGAATTCGGCGCCGCCCACGTCGAGGTTCTAATCGCGATGGCCCAATGCGCATCGCGCCTAAGCCGCCCCGCGGCGGCGCTGGCCTACTTCGACCAGGCCCTGAAACTAGATCCAAAAAACTTCACCGCAAGACGCGCAATAAAGTCGCTCGGCAAGAATCCGCGCACATCAACCCCCGCACCAGAATCCCCGGCCCATCGCAACAAGGGCAAGTGAAATTTGCCGACGCATGGCCCGCATTAGTCAGTAGGACCGGCGCCCCGCCGGTCATTCAAAACGCAATTCGGCAGGACTCTCGCATCCGTTATTCTGAGAGCGCGTAGATTTCCTGGTTCCGCGCCTTTAGGTGTCATCCTGAGCGAGCGCTGCGCGAGTCGAAGGACCCCGAATTGCTCATGACCGGAGGCTATAAAGCCTATTACGTTTATGTCCTCGCGAGCATACCACACGCATCCCGCCACCTCCGCAGCGCCCTCCGCTGAGAGGACTGTAGGTAACCGGCGAGTTTGTCCGTCATCCTGAACGGAGGCTGCGCAGTGAAGGATCTCCGCGAAGCGATTAGTGCAACCAGCCTGGGCCCTCCGCACTAATCGCTTCGCGGAGATCCTTCGCCTTCGGCTCAGGATGACATCGCCGGGGTGTATGGAAGAAAATCGACAGTCTCTCAGGTGACGGAAAGGGGCCTGAGGTCTCGCCAAGCGGCGGGAGTCCAAGCAATTCGCATTGCCAGCGAGACCTCCGCGCTTGCAGGATTTTTGGTGTGTCATTCTCGCGCATGACCGCCGCGCGAAGAATACCGGTCGTTTCACCCGCCACGGCGCCTGAATCCGGGATTTCCCTCAGCACGCTCGGGACACGCTCTCGCGCACGCCGGACACGCGCGCGGGAATGAGGAAAGTACCTGCGATGGAGCAGAAGCTTTGTCACTATCCTGTGCGGTCATCACTAGAAAAAACTCTGAATGCCGATGTCGCCTCTAAGCATTCCGAGCAGTCTGCCTGGCATTTTTCCGCAACTGTTTCGCTGCGCGTCGTGTTTGAGCCACCGCACCTTTCGCGTCTGAAACCGCCTTGCGCAGATCCTTCACAAGCGTGTTCAGAATACGCTTATGGTTGTTTAGCGATCGGTGGACAACAGGCCAATCAACATCTTTAGATAACAAAGCGGTACCAGTCCGACGGATTTCGCGCTCGAGACTGACAGCAATCTTTCTTACTTTTCGGATCTGGTCCTTCATTGCGAACCAGACACGCTTAATTTCCTCGGCCTCCTGGGGTATCCGAATCCCTGGAGGGGGATCGGGAAACTTGCGCAACAGCTTTGCCAAGGAGGCTTCGTGTTGAGCGAATACTGGTAGGTGGGTTCGGAGTCTCTCCAAGAGTAATTGTCAAATGTTGTGGATCGGCCTGGCATGATCAGGCGGCTTCCCTGGGTTGATTATCGGTTGAGTGAGTAATGCTGTAGGGTCGATCCTGGTGAACTCCGTCGATGAACTTGACGCCGG
>Ga0307372_10000088_pt1 | contig 141717 bp, 111 predicted proteins | sample OX1MG_FD_202533 | JGI IMG/M metagenome (GOLD analysis project Ga0307372, IMG submission 202533) | Soil microbial communities from Risofladan, Vaasa, Finland - OX-1 | ecosystem: Environmental > Terrestrial > Soil > Coastal area > Acid sulfate soil | place: Finland: Risofladan, Vaasa... | reverse complement strand
GAGACGCTCCATCATTGGAATGAAATCGCCGCTGACCTGGCAGAGCGAAACCGTCAGAGGGCACCTCAGTTGCGCAGGCTTAATATGTTAAGTTAGCGCTTATGGGGCGGAGCCCTCCCCTACGAAAGCGTTTCCCGCGGTCGCTTGGTTATGAGATCCACGGTTTTTGAGGGGCTGTAGAAAATACGAGCCGCAGATCGCAAGTGCAGCGGTCTGCGCTGCGCTCCGATTTTGCTTGACTTTCGTGGGCTAGCGTGGTAGCCTTTGTAGCGCGCTGGCGGGCCGTTGTGGCCCGCTACTCTTGGGGCACAGAGCCCGGATACGAATCTGCGGCGTGCGCGTAGGCCGCGGCGGAAATAAAAAGTCTGGATAGACTTTCAATATCGCCGTAAGCCATTGAAAAAATGGAAATAAGACTTTGGCACCAAAATTGTGTGGGACAAAAAACACGTTTTTTAAAAAACGAACCCGAGAAGTTATTGATAATAAAAGATCGGTCCAAAAAACGAACCCAAACGAACCCAAAAACGAAGCCGGGAAGTTGTTGGAAACACGTAGCTGTGGAAAAACGAACCCAAAAACGAACCCGGCCATGTTATTGAAAACACAAGACGGTTAAAAAACGAACCCGAACACACGACAGAAAGGTTTTAAGTGAAAGGTATCCCGCCTGAGGGCCAACCCTGCCACAGGGAAACCTCCCACGGCGCAGCCCCTCGCCGGAATATTATGATCCTTCCCTTGACGGTTGACGTGCCGTCCGGCGAATGAGACACTAGCCCCCTCGCAACTGCGGGCACTTTTCTGAAGGAAACCTGAATGCTTTCAAGCGCGGTTCGGATGGGATTTTCGGTGCTCCTCATCGTGGGAGTTCCGCTGCTTTCATGGCGCAGCTCGCGCCCGGAGCTGGTGCAGGGCATCCCCAAAACGGCGCTCTACTTTTCCGCGGTGGTTTCGCAGTGGATGCTGGCGGCGGTCGGGGCGCTGGTGGTTTTCTTTGCGTGGCCGGATGGGCTGACGGTGGGCCTGGCCGGGGTTTCGGGTTCCGGCTTCTTCAAATGGACCATCGTGCTGGTTGTGGTGTCGGTGGCCGGGCTGGGGCTGGTGCTGTATCTGGAGCGGCTTGGTTTGTGGCCGGAAGAGCCCGAAATGGTGCGCATACTGATGCCGCAGACGAGGCGGGAAAGATGGTGGGCGTTTCTGGGCCTGGCGCCCACGGCCGGCCTGTGCGAAGAGTTTCTTTACCGCGGGTTTCTGCTGGCTGAGGCCTCGGCCTGGTTCCATTCGGCCGGGTGGGGCGTGGTGGTGTCGTCGGTTGCTTTCGGCGTGGCTCACTCCTACCAGGGCCTGAATGGCATGGTCAGGGCGGGCTTGCTGGGGGCGTTGCTGGCCTGGCCGGTGGTCCAGATGGGCTCGCTCTATCCGTCCATGACGGCGCATTTCCTGATTGACGTCGTGGCCCTGCTTTGGCTGGGGCCGAAATTCCTGAGGAAACAGCCTGCAATAATTGAGGATTCACGCTAGAATGTCTGGACTATGGAAGAGCGAGACTTTTTCGACGAAAAAGAAGTTTCAAAACCGGCCAATCTTTCCTGCCACCACTGCCGCCAGGCGGCTACTTACCAGGTCCGCTGGCTTGAGCGGACAAAAAAGAAAACCCTGCGAGGGCAGGCCGACGAGCGCGACCGGGCGAAGTTTGCGAAAGCCAGGTCGTACCTGCTGCGGCGCGATGACTTTGTGCAGTGCCAGAACCCGCGCTGCCGTAAGAGGTTTGAGATCACCGGGCAGTCGCTGGTTTTTATGTAAAAGCTCGATCGGCGAATGGTCGCCAGCCGCGCGCCTAGAACGGGCGCAGTATCCCGGGGCCAATCGGGAAGCGGCGGAAGCGCTTGCGTCTCGCCTTCCTTCTTTGATCGGGCTGCCGGCGCTCGACAACCGGGGGCGGCGGGGGATCGCCGCTGAAATCGAGCTGTTCCGGCGTAAAGGTCAACGGGGTTCCCAATTGAAGTTCCAGGCTGGTTCCAGGCGGAAGGTAAATATGCTTGCCCCGACTGGCCAGCACCCAGATGGCTCCGGCCGCGGCTCCGGCGGCGCTTCCAATCCCCAGGCCGCGGAGCGTATGGCCACCCGAGATGCCCGCCAGGGTTCCGATTTGTGCCCCGGTGATGGTGGCCTCTGCCACTTTACCTGCGTCCGCTCCCTTGGTGGACTGGCCTTCGATTTTTCCTTCCTTGCGGTTAAAGCCCTCTTTGCCGCTTCCCCCAAACGAGGAGAGCGAAGCGCGCAGGTGTTCCGTCACACCGTTGGGAAGGGTCAGGGAGTCGAATCGAAGCCCCAGCCTGGCTTTGCCGCGGATCCTGCCCGGCTTCACCACCTGGGTCACTTCTCCCTTAACGTAGCTGCCCACGGGAATCACGATCTGGTCGTCAACGGTGATGGGGAAAATGGTCCGGCAATAGATCGACTGGCCGGCATAGGCGGTTTTGGAGTTGATGGCATTTTCAAGCGACACGGGGATATGCGTCTCGGCAGGCACGGTGATGTTGGCAGGGGGCTGCGGAGGTTTGTCCGTGGGCGTGGCATTCTGGGCTGCGACGGGGCGCCAGAAAACCAGAACGAGGAAGCTGAATGCAAAACGCCGGTAGGAATTCATGCTTTGATAACCTCACGCGTGGTCGGTCTGGAACCTGGTGATTCGACGTCAAATCTCATCAGGGAGTTGCTTTGAACTTTATAGCCGGGTTTACGGCTTGAGGCTACCTGAAAAATTGCGCAGCAACTCGAGGCGCGGCTTTTCCTGCGGATCGGGGAATCCGATGGCCTCAATGCTCTCTGGCAGCACCGATTGTGGATTCGATGGCCTTTGTAATGAGTCCGGCATGGTGTTCCACCGTGACGGCGTCTTCGGCCTCAACCATCACGCGGGCCAGCCGCTCCGTTCCAGAGTAGCGCACCACGATTCTTCCTGCGTCTCCGAGTTCCCGGGTGCAGGCTTCGATGATTCGGGCAACTTCGGGGATGGATTCCAGCGGTGGCTTTTCGCGGACCGGAACGTTGCGAATGACCTGCGGGTATGGCTTCAGCCCGCTCACGGCCTCGGTGAACGAGGCTCCGGTTTCGCCCAGGATGCGGAGGACCTGGAGCAGGGTGATCAATCCGTCGCCAACCAGGGAGAGGTCCGCGAAGATGATGTGGCCGGAGGGCTCGCCGCCCAGGTTGTAGCCGCTTTTGAGCATCTCTTCCAGCACGTAGCGGTCTCCCACGGCCGTCCGCCAGAGCGCGATACCGCTTCGCGCCAGGGCGTGTTCCAACCCCAGGTTGGTCATCTGGGTGCCCACGACAGTATGGCCTTTCAGGTTGTGCTGCAGCTCGTAAAAGGGGGCCGCAGCGTAGAGAACGTGATCGCCGTCGGCGATGCGGCCCTCCGGGGTGGCGAAGATCGCCCGGTCGGCGTCGCCGTCAAGGGCGATGCCGAGGGGTGCTTGGGTGGCGTGAGCTTCCCTCGCCATGCCGGCGGGGAAGAGCGACCCGCAATGGAAATTGATGTTGCGGCCGTCCGGAGCGGCGTTGAGGACGCGGGCTTCGATGCCAAGTTCCTGGAGCAGCAGGGGAACCACTCGCGACGCTGACCCATTGGCGCAGTCCACCACCAGAGGCGCGCCGGGTAGACGCAGGCTGCCGGGGAGCAGTCCGCAAAGGTAGGAGACATATTCCCGAAGGAACTCCGGTTCTGGCGAAAGTTCTTCCTGGGGATAAGGCCCGTCTCCAGAATGTTCGGCCTCAATGGCCCCCTCGATCTCCAGTTCCTGGATTTCCGAGAGCTTGAGCCCCGAATTCGAGAAGACCTTGATGCCGTTGTCGTCATAAGGATTATGAGAAGCGGAAACCATGATGCCGGCGTTGAATCCATGATGGCGCGTGAGAAAGGCTACGCCGGGAGTGGTGATGACTCCGGCGTAGAAGAGTTCAGTTCCTGTCGACCTGATCCCTCGAGAGAGGGTTCCGGAAATCCAGCGGCTCGATTCCCTCGTGTCTTCTCCGAGGATGATCCGCGGCTGGCCGGCGCCGCTGGTTTTTTGCAGCAGGCCGCCCAGCGCCTTCCCGAACTTGAAAACCGTTTGCTGGTCCAGCGGGTAGCGGCCTGCTTCCCCCCGCATGCCATCTGTGCCGAAGAGCTTTCGTGTTTGCATACTGTGACATTGTAATGGCGGAGCCGCTGTGACTCAACTTTGGGCAATCCGGCCGGCTTTTTATGGGGGGGATTTCCATGGGGATGGGTGGCCCACCGGCAGCCCCTGCGCACTCCACAGATGGCTGCTGTTGGCGCGTGTTTGCGGGTGGTCTCTTTGTTGACAGGGAATAAAGCTTCTAGTACGCTGCTAAGTGCTAAAGGCATTTAGAATGAAGGTGGGAGTGAACCATGTCTTGGACTAAAAAGGCTGTCAGCCTTGGAACCGTTTGGACCTTAACGCTGGCCGGAAGTGTCCTGATCAATGGGCGTCCGGTTCGTGCTGCGCAACAGGCGCAGGCGGCGCAACAGGCGGCAAAGTCCTCTGCTCCGGTGGAGGCCCCGATTGAGGAAGAAGCGCTGATCAAACTGATCAAGCGCAACAGGCAGCACGCGGAGAATGTAGCGAAAGAGGTTCAGGCTCGGGGCACCGATTTTGAATTTACGCCTGACATTGTGAAGAAACTGACCAAGGCAGGGGCCACTGAGCAGTTGGTGACCTTCATGAAGCAGTTTACTCCCTCAGCCCGCGCCGCACGGAAGGCGAAAGTCGGGAGTGCGGAAGTCAGCGCCGCGGAAGGCGAGGCTTATAACAAGCTCAAGAACGCGAAGGATCCTGACACCATCATCAAGGATGCTGACGACTTTACGGCAAGTTATCCCAAGAGTCCTCTCCTGACCTATGTCTACGCCCTTGAGGCGAGTGCTTACCAGCAGAAAAACGACGCGGTCAATGTTGTGAAATACGGGGAAAAGAGCCTGGATATTGACTCCAATAACCTGATCAGTCTGCTCATGGTATCCGGCGTTCTCCCCCAGCCGCAAATGCTTTCGAATGTCAGCGATGCCGAAAAGGAAAAGAGGCTTGGGGAGGCCCAGGAATACGCCCAGAAGGCTCTCAAGGAAATCGACCAGCTTCCAAAGCAGCCTAACGAATCGGCTGACGTCTACCAAAAGCGAAAAGACCAGATTGCGGCCGGAGCTTATGCTTCCATAGGCATGATTCATCTGGAGCGTTCCAGGATGGCGCTCGAAGGACTGGACCAGGGCGAACTCGCAAAGGCAGAGGAGAACTATAAGGCTGCCATTGCGAAATCCAGCGACCCGAATGGCGCTGACTATTACCGTCTGGGAGAAGTCTACCGGGGGGAAGGCAAATTTGACGATGCGATCACAGCCTTTTCCAAGGCTGGACAGCTCGCTCCGGGAAGCATTATCGAACAGCTTGCGAATCAGCAGGTTCAGGAATTGAAGAAAGCCAAGAGCTCGCAGCCCACGGCTGCCGGAAAACCATAATACGAGTTGGTGAGCCGTCTGGCCGGAAATGACAATCTGGTGTTCTTTCCCGGTTCCAGCCGGGCGCCAGGATTTGCTGGAGTGCATCACCCAGGCATGGCGCGATCTTCCTTCAACAGGCTGGAAAAGCGTATCGGTTACAAGTTCCGAAACCAGGACCTGCTGATCGAAGCGCTGACCCACTCCTCTTACGCCCAGGAAGTTTCCAGCCCCACGCGCGACAACGAATTGATGGAGTTTCTGGGCGATGCCGTGCTGAACTTTGCGGTCACATTGAGATTGCTTGACGCATTTCCCGATTACGATGAAGGGAAGCTTTCACTTGCGCGTTCCAGTCTGGTCGCTGCCAGTCACCTGAGCGGGGTTGCGGCCGAGCTTGGCCTGGGTGAGTATTTGCGCCTGGGCCAATCTGAGGAAAAGGGTGAGGGCAGAAAGAAGCCCGGGATACTGGCAGACGCCCTTGAAGCTTTGCTGGCCGCCGTTTACCGCGATGGAGGGTTCGAAGCAGCGAGGGATCTGGTTGAAAAGGTGATTCTGGCGTCTGCCCTCACGGACGGGGTTGACGACCTGTTTGCGGCAAACTACAAAGGAGTGCTCCAGGAGCACCTCCAGGCAGAGCGGCAGGGCCCGGCCCACTACCGTGTGGTTGCAGAAGAAGGGCTGGAACACCAGAAGACTTTCACGGTGGAAGTGATGGCTGGCGGCGGCGTGGTGGCCCGGGGCAGCGGAAGCAGCAAGAAGGCTGCACAGCAGCAGGCCGCTAAAGAAGCACTGGGGATCCTTGCGGCGAAGGTAGAGACAGATGGCTGAACGCTACAAGAAATCATCCTTCCGCGACACTTTTGAATCGCTCATTGTGACGGTGATCCTTGCGATTTTTGGGACGACCTTTGTGGTCCAGGCGTTCAAGATACCGACCGGCTCCATGGAAAACACCCTTTTGATCGGCGACCATCTTCTGGTGAACAAGTTTACGTTTGCTTACCCGCACGGTCTGCTGGCCCGGCTTCTTCCTTACAGGCGCATCCACCGTGATGACATCGTGGTTTTCACGGCTCCCAGCGATGTGGATGATGGACAGGCACCCGGCGAGCATTACGTGAAGAGAGTGATCGGTGTTCCCGGCGACCGCATCCGTGTCTTCCACCGGCAGGTGTTTGTCAATGGGAAAGCCGTGACGGAGCCCTTCGTACGGCACAGCCATCTTAATGAGTTGCGCCCTCTGGATGATTTTCCCCCTGTCACCTGGGATGAGATGCAAGGGGCAACGGCGACCTGGAGGGCGGAATTTCAAAACGATGTGAAGGACGGCCAGTTGGTGGTGCCTCCGAATGACTATTTTGTTATGGGTGACAACCGCGAAGAGAGCTACGACAGCCGCTTCTGGGGGTTTGTCCCCCGCCATCTGATTTCCGGCCGGCCGCTGATCATCTATTGGTCGTATGAGACGCCGCCGGGGCAGTACGAGCAGAACTCATTGGGTGACCGGCTCATGCAGCTGGGCAACGTTTTTATCCATTTCTTCACCCGGACGCGCTGGAACAGATTGCTCAAGCTTGTGCACTGATGAGTCAAACCAGTCGCAGATATCTGAGAAATGCGGCGGTCGTGCTGGCGCTGCTCATCGCAGCAGCCTGGGTGGTCCCGTACTTCCTGAACGCAGGCCGTTACCGTCCTCTCCTGAAGGCCGGCCTCGAACGCTCTCTGCGCCGGAAAGTGTCCCTCGGCCATATCGCCCTTCACTTCTTTCCTCACCTGGGATTCACCGTAGACAACGTTGTGGTCGACGAAGATCCTGCTTTTGGGCTGGAGCCGTTCGTCCGTGTTGGCCACATCGATTGCAACCTTCAATGGCGTAGCCTTTGGAACTCGCGCCTGTATTTGGGAACACTCAGGCTTTCCGATCCCAGCATCAACCTCGTCCGGGACTCCGCGGGCCGGTGGAATATTGAAAGCCTTCTGTTGCAGAGCGCGATTAAAGCCCGATCGCCCGGCTCTGGCACATCGGTCCCGGCGCCTCCCAATGTGTCCGTAGAGATTGAGGGTGCGCGGCTTAACTTTAAAATCGGCGAGAACAAGAAACCCTTTGCGATAATTGATACGCATGCCCACCTGGATTTCGAGTACGAATCAAACCGGATTGACTTCCGAATGGCGGGCGAACCGATCCGGACGGACCTTGAATTTCCCACGCCGGGTCTGGTTGAGCTGGATGGAAGCTGGTCCCCAGCAAGAGTTGCCGGGCACACGCTGGATGCGACCCTTCGAATGCAGGGGGCGTTGCTTTATGACTGGATTCCGCTTCTGACCGGACAGAATCCCGAAGTTTACGGCGTGATGAACAGCACCATCCATCTGAGCGGTACTCTTCGGCAGATGAAGTATTCAGGAGAAGCACAGTTGAGGCAGTTGCATCGCTGGGAGCAGTTGCCCTCGTCGAATGACCTGCCTTGCGAACTGCGCTTCCGCGGCCAGTTCGATCGTGACAAAGAAAATTTAACGATTCAGGGCATGGACCTGGCTTTTGCAAATTCGCAGGTCCACCTTGAAGGTTCGATTGCCGAGGTCACCTCCCGGCCGGATCTTGACCTGGTGGTGGCCTTTGAGCGTTCCCGGCTGGAGGACTTGCAGCGACTCGCCGGGCGAGTCCTGGGAAGCCGGGTTGCGTGGACCGTTAACGGGCGCCTCAACGGGATGATTTCAGTCCGGGGCTCCTGGCGAGGGAAGCGGTATGGCGGTTTCCTGAATGCCAATGGAGTCCGGCTGGATACTCCTTCAGGGGCATTTCCGGTTTCTGACGTGGCCATTCGCATCACCCGGGCGGGGGCCCGGTTGGCTCCTGTCAGGGTAGGGCTGGCGCCCGGTGTCGAGGTTGTGGCGGAAGGGACCCTTTGGCATATTTCACCCCCAAAGAGCAGGGGGCATACAACGAACGACCCAGCGTATGAATTGATCTTTTCCTCGCAGGCCGTAAACCTGGCAAGGCTCGTGCATTTCGGGCGTGCCTTGGGAATCCTGAGGAATAGTCCCCTGGAAGCCGCAGGCATCGGGTCGTTCACGCTCCACCTTGCCGGCAGGGTCTGGCCGTGGAGCAAGCCAGGCGTTACTGCCCAGGCGAGTATCCGCAGCGCACGGCTGGTGATACCAGGACTGAGCGAGCCCCTGAATATCCCGCGGGCGCGCATTCAGGTTTATGGAAAACAAGTCATCGTCAACCCGATCGTGGCGGTGATGGGCACCAGCGTTTTCTCCGGATGGGTGATGCACCAGGGTGACTCCCATTCTCCCTGGGATTTCAACCTCAAGGCGGACAAGCTGAGCGTTGAACAGGCCGGGCAGTGGTTTGAAGGCATCGGTGACCAAAAGACCAGATCATTTTTTGACAGGATTGCGAGTATAGGATCTTTGATCAGCGGCCACAGACCTTCGTTTTATCTTGCCGCCCGCCTGGATGCGCGCGGTCAATTTTCCACCCCGCTTCTGACTTATCGGAAACTTTCACTGCATGACTTTGGGGCCCATATCAATATCCATGACCGGAAGGTCCGTCTGGCGAAGGTTCAATTCGCGGCAGGAGGAGGTCGGGGGGAGGCCAATGTTCTGGTGGACCTGACGAAGAACCCGGCGCGGCTTTCCGGGCAGACCGATATCAGCGGCGCCGGCATTCGGGCTCTCGGGCCATATCTTCCGGCGGCACTGGCGGGAGTTCAAGGATATTACTCCGCGGAGGGATCGTTCGAGGCCAATGGCTTGACCCACTCGGCCCTCGTTCGGACGCTGCGCGGTGAGATGACGGTGCGACTGGAGGGCATCAGCCTGGGTGAATTCAATCCTGTGCGGACTGTCGCCCGCCGTTTCGGGATGGACCTGTTTGAGGAGGGGTCCAGGCCGTTGTTTATACCCGGGGCAACCGCGCATCTCAGGATTCAGGACCACCGGGTGGAGCTTGAAGATTTTCCTGTGGAGGTTGCGGGCGCTAAATTCCAGCTGAAAGGCCGTTACTCTTTTGACGGGTCGGCCAGGTTGCAGGTGCAGGCCGATTTGCGTGGCATTCACCAGTCCTGGACGCCTCTTCATCCGGGCGCCATCGGCCCGGTTTCCCGAATGGCGGACCTTGATTTTGCAGGTACTCTTCGAAATCTTGAAGCGGTGCCCTCACCCCAGATTTCACAGACTCAACCCTGAGGAGCGTTCCAGTTGGCAAAGCCTTTATCCAGAGTCCATCTCACGGCCCCGAGTGGCCTGTTGTCCGCGGCGCTTCTCGTACTTGCGGCCGGCAGTGTTTTGCTGGGTATCCGGGGCGTAGCAATGGAAGCTTCAGCATTCCGGCTGCATCAGCGGTCCGGACTTTCTCCGATGGCAGCCAGCACGTTTCAGTCCAAGTTGATGCAGCTTTCAGCAACCGGCCCGGGGAAGGGCGGCGCTCTCCGCCCAATCGTCTTCACGGATGATGAAGTCAATTCCTTTATCAAGTACGACCGTCCCGCGTTTCTGCCGCCCAGCGTCAGGGATTTGGAAATCCACTTCAAACCCGACGGCATCCATGGGGCGGCCAATATCAATTTTGATGAACTCAAGCCCTCGCAGCAATCCGCGAATCCGCTGACCGCCAGACTGCTTGCGTCCATTTTCCAGGGCACTCAGCACCTGACGGCATTGGGTGTGCTTGAGAGCAAAGACGGCACAGGAACGCTTTCCATCAAAGACGTACATATTGGCAGTACCGCGCTGTCCGATTGGCTGGTTAACTTCCTGATCCAGACCTATGTTGAGTCTGAATACAAAATTGACCTCAGCAAGCCTTTCCTGCTGCCCAACCATGTGACACATGTTGAGTTTGCCCCGGGCAAAGCAATCCTGGTTCGCGGCGCGGAGCAAAAGAAATAGAAGGCTGCCCTTCGGCGACGTCGTTGGTCAACCGCACAGTTGGATTTTCCTTGTGGAATCGATGCTCATCTGGTTTCATGGCATTTGATTTCTGCGTCATATTTCGTTTAGAAATGGATTTGTGATTTCGGAACACCTCAAGTCCTGATTCGGAACCATGCAACATACAGTCCGCCGGAATACTTAAGCCTATGGAGCATTCAAGCCAGGTCTTGCTGGAACTTTTCCTGATGTTTGCGGGAGGGAAACTTCTGGCGGAAATTTTCGAGAGACTCCGGCAGCCTGGAGTTTTGGGCGAGTTGCTGGCAGGCGTGTTGCTGGGACCTTCATTGCTGAACCTGGTGCACCCCAATGAGCTGACGTTGGGAATCGCGGAAGTTGGGGCCGTTTTTCTTCTCTTCACCGTGGGGTTGGAAACCAAGCCGCGAGACCTTCTGGAAGTGGGCTGGACGGCTGTCGCAGTTGGGGTTCTGGGTGTGGTCCTGCCTTTCATTCTGGGCGTCTGGTACATGAAGTTCGCCAACCATTCAACGGTCGAGTCGATTTTTGTGGGAGCCGCAATGGTGGCGACCAGCGTGGGCATCACGGCCAGAGTTCTGGCGGACCTGGGCGCGCTCTCAACGCGGGCGGCCCGCGTGATCCTGGCCGCAGCCGTGCTGGATGACATTTTGGGATTACTGGTGCTGGCCGTGGTCAGCAGCCTCTCCACCGGCCAGGTTCATTACCTTCAACTATTCACCGTGACCGCTGAGGCCGTGGTGTTTGCGCTGCTCATGATTTTCTTTGCTTCGCGGGTGATTGGCCGGTTTCAGCCCCACGTGGAAAAGCTGCGAGCCCAGAACTCCGCCTTCATCCTGTCGATTATTCTGTGCCTGGGCCTTTCGCTGGCATCCGTCTACATCGGGATGGCGGCCATTGTGGGGGCTTTCCTTTCCGGGCTGGCCCTGGCCGATCACAGCGAGCGCTGGAAATTGCACGAGAACGCTCATCCGCTCAGTGAGTTTCTTGCCCCGTTCTTTTTTGTCATTCTCGGTGTGCAGGTCAATGTCCGTAGTTTTGCAAATCCCGGGCTGATTGGCCTGGCCTCCATCATATGCGTTCTGGCCATAGTGGGAAAACTGGTCGGTTGCGGCCTGGGTTGTTTGCCCCTGGGTTTCAAGGATGCGCTTCGGGTGGGCGTCGGAATGATCCCGCGCGGGGAAGTCGGCCTGATCGTTGCCGGCGTCGGACTGACTCTGCACACCATTTCCGACGCCGTCTATTCCATTGTGCTGGTGATGAGCATCGTGACCACCCTGGTCGCACCGCCGTTCCTTCGCATGTTGATGCCCCTTCCGAGGGTGAAGGAGTAGTCGCCCCCAGAAGTTGTGTCCCCGGATGAAGGTCGCTCGGCTGAAACCTCTTCGGGAAAATAGAGTCGGGTTGCACGGTGGAACGGGTTACTCTCATTGGGTGGTGCTGGCCTTGACATCTCTGCAAATGGCGCACCTACTACAGTTCTCACCCCTTGGGGGTTTTCGGTTGCTAGCCGTAATGTGCTTGTCCTATACTCACTCTTCAAATTATTCGGGGGTTAAATAATGAATAAATCAAGGGTTGGACGGCGTGATTTCATCAGGGCGGCGGGTGCGTCAGCCGCAGCACTGGGAACTGCCGGGAGCTTGGGGGCGCAGACGGAAGGCAAAACGCACCCTGATGTGCCTCTCGCCCCCGCAAGCAAATTTCCGAAACTTGCAATCATTACCAATTATTCTCCCCAGAAGCTGGCATTCGCGACCCAGACCGGATACGAAGGCGTTGTGGTAAAAGGCGGCAAGGATTTTAACCCTTACCTCAGTGACACCCAGATCGACCGGATCCTGGCAACTTCACGCGATACGGGCTGCCGCATTATCAGCGTTGAAGGTTTTTTCGATCTCAAAGGAAAAGGCATCAACCACATTGCGCCTGATCCGGCAGAGCGGCGGTCGATGAATGAGGAGTTTATCCATTACCTGGAGTTTGCTCATCGCCTGGGCTGCAAGTTTGTAGGCGCTTTCAGTGGAGGGATTCCCGGCGCCGATTTTGACCGGCAGGCGAAGGAACTCGCAGAGGTGTTCCATGAAAAGTTTCTGCCGGTCTGCCAGAAATATGACGTTTCCATGGGCTGGGAAAACTACCCTACTGCAATCAACTTCGCCACCGTTCCGGCGGCGTGGGAGAAAGTTTTTGAGCTGATTCCGAGCCACCACTTTGGAATGGAGTTTGATCCCTCGCACCTGGTCCGGCAGTACATTGATCCGTACCGGGCCGTTTGGAACATCCGGGACCGTCTTCTGGCCATCCATCTGAAGGACACGGAAATCACCCAGCCGGTCCTTCAACAGGTCGGCATCCTGGGCGAGGGCTGGTGGCGTTACCGAATCCCCGGCCAGGGCTTAATTGACTGGCCGCGCTTTTTTACCGTGCTTCTGCAGGTTGGATTCAACGGCGGCGCGGCGGTTGAGCACGAGGACCGGTTCTGGGACGCGCCCCCGAGCGACGGGGCTGCAGAATTTCCGCAGGCGCGAAAGGACGGTTTCATTCTGGCGTATCGCTACCTCCGGCAATTTCTTCCGGGCCGCCTCAGCTGATGAGGTCTGGAATGTGCGACCCTTCCAACAGGACTATACGGCCTTCCCCAGGCGGTGTTTGCATACGCGGAAGACGTCATCCAATAGCTTTACGTCAGGGTCCGGAAGGTCCATGATGATTCCCAAACTGTCTCGCAATCGTATTTCGGTGATTCTCTGCCTCCTCTTTGTCTTTGCAGCCTGTGCGGCAGCCAAACCACGTTCTTTCACGCTGGAGCAGGTGATGAGCGCTCCGTTTCCTACGGAGCTAACCGCCGCGACCTCGGGAGCCAAGGTGGCATGGGTTTTCAACGCCCAGGGAGCGCGCAACGTGTGGGTGGGGGAGGGGAACGGAGGCAGGTTCAGCGCGCGCCAGCTTACCAACTACACCGGCGATGACGGCCAGGATGTGGGAGACCTGGCGTGGCTTCCGGACGCTTCCGCCGTTGTTTACGTTCGGGGAGGCGACCTTGAATATCCTGGGGAGGCTTATCCGAATCCCGGAAGCGTCCCACAGGGTGTCGAGCAGAACGTCTGGCTCATGCTTCTAAGCGGCGGTTCTCCGCAACTTCTGGGCGAAGGCTATGCGCCCGCTGTGTCACCCAAGGGTACGAGCGTTGCCTTCCTGTACAAGGGGCAGGTGTGGCTGGCAAAGCTTGATCCGGTTGGCAAGGCGTCGCAGCTGATTTATGGCGAAGGCCGGGCGGGATCGCTGCGCTGGTCTCCGGACGGAACAAAACTGGCCTTTGTGAGCAACCGCGGTGACCACCGCCTGATCGGCGTTTACGATTTTGCCCAGAAGAACCTCCGTTACCTGGATCCCAGTGTCGATCTCGATTCGAATCCTGTCTGGTCCCCCGATGGCAAACAGATTGCGTTTATCCGCATTCCCGCCTCGGAGCACGAAAGAATCTTCGGGCCGGAGCGAACCGGCCAACCCTGGTCGATCCGTGTGGCTGATGTGGATACCGGCGCGGGCAGGGAAGTGTGGAGAGCCAAGAATGGGCCGGGAAGCGTTTTTCGCGGCGTCGTTGCTTCAAACCAGTTGCTGTGGGCGGCGGGAAATCTTCTGGTGTTTCCGTGGGAGCGTGACGGATGGGTGCACCTCTACACCGTTCCCGCGGCAGGAGGCACGGCGCGCCTGCTGACTCCCGGAGATTACATCGTTGAAGACGTCGCGCTCAGCCCTGACCGCAGCGGACTGATCTTCAACTCCAATGAAAACGATATTGACCGCCGTCATCTCTGGAAGGAATCCGTGACGGGTGACCGCCCAACTCCCTTGACCAGGGGCGATGGTATCGAGTGGGCGCCTGTTGTTACGAAACTGGGTCATGCGATTATTCTGATGCACTCGGACGCGAAACTCCCGGCGCGGCCCGCTGTCCTGGAATCTTCCGGCAAGATCCGCGACCTTGCTCCCGATGCGATTCCCGCGGACTTTCCTGCGCGTGAGATGGTGGCGCCACGGCCCGTAATCGTTTCCGGGGTTGACGGCCTTCGCGTCCACGGCCAGTTGTTTCTTCCGGCGAACGACCACAACGGAAAGCATCATCCGGCCGTGGTGTTCATCCATGGTGGGTCGCAGCGGCAGATGCTGCTGGGCTGGCACTACATGGGTTACTACAGCAATGCCTATGCTCTCGACCAGTATCTGGTCAGCCGTGGTTACATCGTGCTTTCCATCAACTATCGCAGCGGAATTGGCTATGGTTTGGATTTCCGCGAGGCGCTCAATTACGGCGCCAGTGGGGGCAGCGAGTTCAACGATGTTGAAGGAGCCGGTCTCTTTCTCCGTAACCGCAAGGATGTCGATCCCAAGCGGATTGGCATCTGGGGTGGCTCGTGGGGCGGCTATCTCACGGCGCTTGCGCTGGCGCGCGCTTCCGACTTGTTTGCCGCCGGTGTTGACATTTCCGGGGTGCACAACTGGAATTTTGAAATCCCTGACTGGGTTCCGTCGTACTATGCGCAGCGGCAGCCTGCAACCGAGCGGGTGGCCTTTGAATCTTCTCCTCTGGCCTATGTCAAGACCTGGCGGTCGCCTGTGTTGCTGATCCAGGGGGACGACGATCGAACTGTTCCCTTCAAGGAAATGGTCCACCTGGTGGAAGCGCTTCGAAAGCAGGGAGTCCCGTTTCAGCAGATGGTGTTCCCGGACGAAATTCATGATTTTCTTCTTCATTCCACCTGGCTGCGCTCCTATCATGCCGCGTCCGATTTCTTTGACCGGCACCTCGGGGACACGGGGGCCGACCACTAGAGTGGATGGCAGGTTGGTCGCGGTTCTGCCACTACCGCATGCGGCGGATGCCATGTTGCACGGGCGTGGCCGCGAAAGGGGGGAGGATGAGGCGAAACATCCAGCTTGGTATCGCCATTCTGTTCATCGGATTTTCCATGGCTTGCAGCGGACCCAACAAATCCGGCACTAGCAGGCCGTCCCGGTTCGGGATTGTCGCCCCCGATCTGTCAACGCGCCTGGCCAAGTGGCGGCGCGTGGAAATGCCCTTTGACGCTTCAGGGCTGACCGGCAACCAGCGCCAGGTGGTGGACAAGCTGGTGGATGCGTGCCGCTATCTGGACGATATCTTCTGGCGCCAGAGCGATCCCGATGCTCTCGATCTCTATGAGTCTCTGGAAGGCAGGAATAACCCTGCTGATATCGCCCTACGGCGCTTCCTGATGATTAATGGAAGCCGGTTTGATCTTCTGGACGATAACAAGCCTTTTGTGGGAACGCGTCCCATGCCCCCCGGGCACTGGCTTTATCCGCCGGATTTGACGCGGGCGGATATCGAGGCGTTCCTCAAGACACACCCCGGCGCCAAAACAGAAATATACAGCCCCTACAGCATTATCCGGCGCGAAGACCGCGACCTGGCTGCTATCCCTTATAACGTGGCATACAGGCCCTTCCTCGAAAAGGCAGCCGCAAAACTGCGCGAAGCCGCAGCGCTTTCCGATGATAAGGCTTTTGCAGCGTTCTTGACAGCCCGGGCCAAGGCTTTGCTGGATGACAACTATTACCCGAGCGATATCCTGTGGCTTGATTTGAAGGATCCGAAAATCGACGTGATCTTTGCCCCCTATGAATCTTACCTGGACGGTCTGCTGGGAGTGAAGACGTCTTACGGCGCGGCGGTTTTGATTCGAAATGACGCCGAAAGCAAGAAGCTTGATTTGTACGAGAAATATATTCCGATGATCCAGCGCGATTTGCCGCTGCCGTCCGCTGATCTGCCCTCCCTCAAAGGGCATCAAACTCCCATGGAAGTGGTGGATTCGCCCTTCCGCGCCGGGGATCTGAGGCACGGGTACCAGGCCGTGGCAGATAACCTGCCGAACGATCCCAGGATCCACCAGACCAAGGGTACCAAGAAGATCTTTTTCAAGAACTTCATGGATGCGCGCGTCCATGATGTGATCCTGCCATTGGTCAAGCACCTGATGGAGCCCCAACAGGTGGCGCAGGTCTCCGGCGACGGTTTTATGGCCATGGTGGTGATGCACGAAATTTCGCACGGCATGGGTCCTTCATTTGTGCGAGTCGGCCAACGGCAGGAAAGCATTCGCCAGGCGATTGGCCCCACCTACTCGGCGCTGGAAGAAGCTAAGGCGGACGTTGTTGGAATGTACGGACTGAAGTGGCTGGTTGACCACCATGCGCTTCCGAAAACGGATCTCGATGAGAGTTACGCTTCGTACGTGGGAGGAATTTTTCGGACGGTGCGCTACGGGGTGGGTGAGGCGCACGGCCAAGCGGAAATCATGGAGTTCAATTACCTGAGCGAGCAGAAGGCCGTCACCCGGAACGCTGAAGATGGCCGTTATCATATTGATTACCAGCGCATGCCCGGCGCTCTTGCCAAACTGACGAAGATACTACTGGAGATTGAAGCGACGGGCAACCGGAACAGTGCTGAGGCCTGGTTCAAACGCTATGGCCAAATGCCGGCAACCCTTCAGGCCGCGCTGGCCCATACCAGCGACATTCCGGTCGATATCGACCCGGTCTTTTCGTTTCCTGGAAAAGTCCAGTAGCCAATCTTCCGCCGGGCAGAGAACGATTCCCGGTTATTGGGTAAACTCGATGACGATACCGTTTACCCGTTTGCCGAAGCCGGTGAAATTCCCGAACAGGGGCGAAGTGATGTTGTTATAGACGGCCGTGGGGTTTTGGCGTCCAGTCGTGTTAATGGAATAGATGCCAAAGCGGAACGTATGTCCTCGATGGATGTGGAAGGGAAGGGGGAAATCTTTATAGACCCGCCAGTTGAGCGCCAGGAAAATGGGATACCGCTGGCGGTTGGGCTCTCCCGCGTAGTTGTGGAGTTCGTCGATATTAGAGTAGGGAAAGCCGGAGTGCAAGTCGACCGAGGGGCTCAAGGTGATGTTCCACGGAAGTTTGAACAGTCCAAAACCCGTCAGCCGGTTGGGAACGTCGGAAGGTAGGTTGGCGTAAACGTCGGGGCGGATCACCGGCACCTCGAGCGGGACAAAGACGTTATCCGTTGTATTCAAATCGCCCTGGCTGCTGCTGCGGACGTAGGACATACTCAGGTTGGCATCCTCCCCCGCCCTGTAATTCACGGTGAATTCGTATTCGTGATAGCGGGAACTGCCCCGGTTCGAAAGTTGCATTAATCCGGCGCCGTCCGGCTGGGCAAGCGGATTGATGACAAAGAGCCTGGTGGTGTGGCTGTAAAGGGTGCTGAATTTTGCCGTCAGCTTCTTTGAGAACTGGTGGGAAAGCTGACCTCGCCAGGTCATGTTGCGCGGCGTGCTGCCCAGGTTCGAGCAGTTCGCCAGAACCTGGGGACTGCCGGAGAATATTTGAGCGCATTCATTGCGATAAGTCACGGAGGGCCCCAGGGGTGACCCTGCGAGGTCAAGCGGCGTAACGATTCGCATGGGGTTGTCCGCAAAATCGGCGGCGAGCATCGGGGTGCGGTCATAGAACATACCGATGCCGCCCTGGAGGACCGTCTTCGCGCCCGGGTCCAGCGCATAGACGAAACCGAGGCGCGGGGCGAAGTTTACAGGGTTGCCGGTTGTTTCGCCGAAGTAGCGCAGCCCCAGCGTTGCAGCCAGCCGGTTGTTAAGAATCCAGTGGTCCTGAACGAAGCCTGATGTGGCAGTGTCTTTGGCGCTCAGATTTCCTGGTCCGGTAAAGTCAATCCGTTCGGCCGCCGATCCGTCGGTCCGCAGAATCTGAATCGGGTGTGACTGGCTATCGCCCGTGTAGTCACGGTGGATGACGTCAGCGCCCAGAAGCATCTCGTGGTTGCCCGCCCATTCTTTGGTTGGCAGGCTGAAGGTCATCTGGCCCTCTTCCTGATGTTCGTTTCTGGCCCACGCATTGAAGTAGTTTCCACCAATACCTGTTGGCGTGAGCAACATGTCTTCAGGGCCGTGCCCGTGCGCGTAACTCTGCATTCGCGTGAACTTGAAAAGCGTATGCAGAATGCTTCCCGACTTGAATTGATAGGTGTCGGTGCCGTCGATGGAGTAACCTTTCTGGCCGGTGTCCGCCGTCGCCGGGCGGGGGATCAGGGCGTTGAGGTCGGCCCACTGATAGCGCCGTGGGAACAGGTTGACAGTCAGAGATGCGAAGTGCTGCGGTGATAATAGAAATTGAAAATGGGTGATCGAGTTGTAGCCCTGAATTTTTTGGGAGTCATTGGGCCAGGCCAGGCCGCGGACATCGGGCTTCCTCATTTCATAGAGAAACGACTCAGCAAAATTGACCTTGTTTTTCCATAAAGGCCCGCCAAATTGAATTCGCGGGGTCGCCCTCGCAAAGCCGACCAGACGGCCCTGCTTGCCACGCAGGCTTGGATTCAGGTCATGCATGATCATGTGCCACTGGTTGGGTGGGGCTTTCAGCTCGATGCTGGTCATGCCGCCGACAAAGCCTCCATACTGCGCGCCGAAAGGCGCCTTGTAGACGTCCAGGTTCTGGATGGCGTCGATCGGAACATCAATGGAATACGTCCCCGTAACCGGGTCGACGGCCTGCGCCGAGTCCAGCAGGAGCATGCTTTGGCTTTCCGGGACCCCCTTGATGAAGATCTTGCCGCTCTGGATTTGAAGAACCCCCGGAGTGACCGGCAGCTCCTGTTTGAACTCCTGCTGGACGACAGGAATGGTGAGTAGTTGCTTGGTTTGCAGCGTCTGGGTTGCTGGATTGGTGCCCTGGGTTGAAACGATCGGCGCGGTCTCGCGCACTTCAACCTTCTGCCGGATTTCCTGAAATTGCATTCGGATGTTTTCCGTGAGCGCCTGCCCGCCGGTGACGGTGATTTTTCGGGTGACGGCCTTAAAGCCCTCAAGGGTGGCGTCCAGGGTATAAGGGCCCGCTGGAAGGTCCTGGATCTCATATTTCCCCTTCTCATCGGAGTACGCAACTACAGGTTGCAAACCGGGAGCGTTTGCTGTCAGCTTGATGGCTACTCCACCGACGGGGAAGGATTGCCCCTGGGGGTTCAGGGCAGTTGTTGTTCCCTGGAGAGCGCCGCTTTCCGTCTGTGCCGCCACAAGACTCGAAAAACAGATGGAGACGAAGATGAGTGCCGCTGCCAGCATTGCCTGGCGGACAGAAGGCCTCTGTTTCCGGTCGGCGCGCAGGTGAGACCTGAAGCGTGAGACAACGCCCTTTGGCCTTTCGAATAGGAGTAGCATCTGGATCAACATGTGTTGGGAGAGTTTTCTGAACAGCGGCCCTTCACCCCTGCATTTTTCCTTTCCATCAGGATAACTGGATAAATGCACAGCAGCCGGAATGATTCCAGCGGATGAGAATTTCCTCGTTCATGTCTTGTGGCCTCAGCCATCCGCGAGCCATATTGGACTTTTGAGGGACCGGACAATGCTCGAAGCCGTTTCACTCTGGCGCGGCACGTTTGTCAGGATGCGAACGTTCCGGACCCACTCTCAACAACGATGCCTGGTTTCATGCTGGATTGTTGCTCCAGGCCCCTTTCCCTCGATCCCGCGATTCATACTCACGATGTTGGAGGGTCCCGGCAGGCCTGAGCGGATTACTTTTAAATTCCCGTCCCGACCTGCCGTTAGCCTGGCACCTTATGAGTAGATGAAGAAACGGATGCGCCGACCTTCAATTTTAGCGCTGAATGAAATTTGACAATCTGATTCTAAGACCTTTAAAAGTAGCTTTTGTCGAAATAGCAGATTCTCATACGCCTTCTGGGTAAGCGGGCTGTGAATTATGAGGGACCTGCCCCAAGTGTCCAAATCATCATGCTACCAGCTATCTGCCGAAAGAGGCAATTGCGTGTTTTCCCCCTGCCCATGATTCAGTTGTTGGCGTGAATGTTGGGAATCGAGTTCATGATGATGGCGACCCGTCTGTTCTGGCCGGTCATGAGGAGAGGATATCTACCGCAAAGATTGATTTGACTTTACGTGCCGACCGATTGGAAAATACTGACATCGTCAGGTCGGTTCGGATGCCCAATTTGCGTCTCGTGAAATTCACACCATACCTGGGGGCGGAGGAATCTGAATGAGCGAAAAGCTGTACATTTTTGACACAACTTTGCGCGACGGCGAACAATCGCCCGGCTGCAGCATGAATCTCGACGAGAAGCTGGAAATGGCTCGCCAGCTCGACCGCCTTGGGGTTGACATTATTGAAGCCGGTTTCCCCATTGCATCTCAGGGTGACTTTGATGCCGTGTCCGCCATTTCCGCGGAGCTGCGGCGGCCCACAATCGCTGCGCTCGCCCGCGCAAACCAGCTTGATATTGACCGTGCCTGGGCCGCCCTGAAGGACGCGGCGAATCCGCGGCTCCACACATTTCTGGCTACCTCGGATATTCACCTGAAATACAAGTTGCGCAAGACCCGGGAAGAAGTTCTGAAAATGATTTCGTGGGCGGTTGGCCATGCCAGCTCACTCTGTCCCGATGTGGAGTTTTCTCCGGAGGATGCCGGCCGGACTGAACGGAGCTATCTGATCGAATGTTGTCACGCAGCCGTGGAGGCTGGTGCGACGGTGCTGAATTTGCCGGATACCGTGGGGTATTGCCTCGAGCCCGAATACGAAGAGATGTTTGCCGATGTGAAGGCCAGGGTTCCCGGGATTGAAAATGTTGTTCTGAGCACGCATGCGCATAATGATCTGGGACTCGCGGTTGCCAACACACTTGCAGGAATCCGCGGAGGGGCCCGGCAGGTGGAGTGTACGATCAACGGCATTGGCGAACGGGCGGGGAACGCCGCCCTCGAAGAAATCGTGATGGCAATTTATGTGCGCCGTGATGTTGAACCTGTCCATACCGATGTTCATACCGAAGAACTTTATTCTGCAAGTCAGATGCTGATTCGCCTGACAGGAATGCAGGTGCAGAGGAACAAGGCCGTTGTCGGGAGGAACGCCTTTGCGCACGAAGCGGGAATTCACCAGGATGGCTACCTGAAGAACGCCACCACTTATGAAATCATTTCGCCGGAAACGGTGGGCATGCCGGCGAACCATATTGTGCTGGGGAAGCATTCCGGCCGTCACGCCCTGGCGAACCGCTACCGCGAACTCGGCTACGAATTGACCAAGCCGGAGATTGAGCGCGCCTACGAATCGTTTACCAAGCTGGCGGATCGTAAGAAGAACGTGTACGACGAGGATCTGATCAGCATTGTGAACGAGGGCTTCGAGCACATTCCGGAACTTTACACGCTGAAGCATCTGGAGAGCGTATCGAACAGCGAAGGGCGCTCGACGGCGACTGTTGAGCTGGAAAAGGATGAACAGTGCGCACGTGAATCGGCAACGGATGAAGGCCCCTGTGATGCCGCTTTTCGGGCGATCGACCGCATCACGGGTATTCCAGGGACGGTGGTTGAGTTCTCTGTTCATTCGGTGAGCTCAGGAGCGGACGGTACGGCTGAGGTGGTCATCCGTGCGCGCTTCCAGGGAAAGGATTTTTCCGGCAAGTCCACCAGCTACAACGTGATTGAGGCCGCGGCCCGTGCGTACCTCCAGGCTGCCAACAAGGGAGTCTATGAAATCAGCCGGAGTGTAAGGGATGCTGCAACAGCCGGTGGGTCCGTCCACGAAAACGAACTGGTGGACCGTCTCTTACCCGGCGGATACTGACTTTGGCTGATGGGGATCCCTCAACGGATCCGGCAACCTGGAAAGCTTTGGTCCTCCTGTAACCCACCTCAGTGCAAGCCTGACAAATTCTTGAGCGGCGTGGAATGCGTTCGTGCTGGCGTGTACGGCACCAGTGGCAAAATGTGCCACTTGCCCGGGAAGGATTGGCCAGTCTTCCTAATGAGTTGATAATAAACAGTTTGATATTTTTGCACGGAACCGATTCGCCGCCTCGGGACCATTTCAGCACTTTAAGTTCAATTATATCTTGTCCTTTCAAGTGCGATTCGTGTAAGATGCCTGTTATCAAATGCATGCCATATTCAAAGTAGCAGTCTTGCCGGGCGACGGAATCGGCCCGGAGGTAACCGAAGAAGCCCTCAAGGTTTTGCGAGCTATTGAGAGCATTGTGGGGCCCAAATTTCGTTTTCAGACTGGATTAATTGGCGGATGCGCGATTGATGCCACCGCCGTGCCGCTTCCTCCCGAAACCATTTCAATCTGCAACCACGCACAAGCGGTCCTTCTGGGGGCTGTGGGCGGGCCTAAATGGGATTCGCGACGGCCCGACAGCCGGCCCGAGGCCGGTCTGTTGCAATTGCGCCAGAGGCTTCGTGTTTACGCAAATCTCCGGCCGGCGCGCGTGCTTGATTCGCTGGTGGGTGTTTCGGTGCTGAAACCCGCCGTCGTGCGGGGCACGAACCTGGTGATTGTTCGTGAGTTGATGGGCGGAATTTATTTTGGCAATCCCCGCGGCATTTTTTCCAAGAACGGCGAGCGGATGGGTGTGAATACGGAGATCTATTGTGAGCATGAGATTGAAAGGGTGGCCCATCGGGCCTTCCAGCTTGCACGGCTGCGCAGGCGGAAGGTAACCTCGGTTGATAAGGCAAACGTCCTTGAAAGTTCCCGGTTATGGCGTGACGTGGTCACTCGGGTAGGCCAGGCTTATTCGGATGTCGAACTGGACCACCTTTATGTTGACAACTGCGCCATGCAGCTGATTGCCAAGCCCACCAGCTTTGACGTGGTCCTCACCAACAACATCTTCGGCGACATTCTCAGCGATGAGGCCGCGATGCTGACGGGCTCGATTGGCTTATTGCCGTCGGCCAGTCTGGGTGAGCGGGCAGGCCTGTATGAGCCTGTCCACGGGTCTGCGCCTGACATTGCCGGAAAAAAACGCGCCAACCCTATTGCAGCCATTGCTTCCGCCGCGCTCATGTTGCGCTATTCGTTCCGTATGGAACGCCCCGCAGCTGCCATTGAAGCGGCTATCGAGAAGGTCCTGAAGAGAGGAGCTCGGACCCCGGACCTGCCGGGTCGCAAGCGTCCGGTGTCAACTTCGCGCATGGGGAATTTGATTGCAGCTGAAACAACAAAGCTTCTCTCGTCCTCGCGTTTCCGCCCCAAAGAGAAACCGTAAGGGGCCTGGATTTTCTGCGGCCAGTGGCGCCATGGTTCCCGCAACGATATGAAAATCATGCAATTCGGCATGCGAGTTGAAAGACCGTTGCAATCTTGTTAGCTTCCGAGTTAATATGCAGGGCGACGGGGGGCGGCAGGCGGTCTTTTCCGCCACGATTAAAATGACAGGAGTATCTTATGTGGTGGGAGAAGGAAAAAGAGTCGCAGCCCGGTGTCCCGTCTGGAAAGCCGACCGTTCCCGCATCGTCTAATCCTTCTAAGGTGGAAACCTCTATGTCTGAAAGCATTCGAAGAGATACAAGTGGCAGTCCCCTGGGCCAGGTGCAGGCCACCATTGGCCGTTCAATTGTCCTGAAGGGAGAACTGTCTGCAAACGAAGACCTCGTGATCGATGGGCAGTTCGAAGGGACCGTTAACCTGCAGGACCATTGCCTGACGGTGGGACCGAACGGCAAAGTCAAAGCCGGAATCGATGCGCGTCAGGTGGTTGTTTTTGGGACTGTGAATGGGAACGTGAACGCGCGTGAAAAGATTGAAGTTCGCCGGACTGGTAATGTGACCGGCGACCTCAAGTCGGGAAGCGTCTCCATTGAAGAAGGGGCTTATTTCAAAGGTAGCATCGATATCCTCCGTGACGCAAAGCCGGAAGAACGCAAGCCCGCTACTGCGGCAGCTACATCCAAGTCTGGGAATTAGCGGAACGAACGCTGCCCTCAATTTGCAACCGCGGTGTGTGGGCCGCAGGGTGAGTGGGCCGGCCTGCCAACCTGTGAGCGTTCCGCCTGGCCGGCAAAGTGATGGCGGTGTGTCCGTGTGTTGCATCAGGGTCTGCAGATGTTTTCAGTAAAGACGCAGGAGACTTCGCGCAAGAAGTCTTCTTCAGGCCAGAGTCCCGCAGGACGCAGCCAGGCTCTCGATTGGATCTGGAACTATCTCCAGGACGTTGCAACCCCTCACGTTCTGGACTGCGGCGCCGTTTCGTCGGCTACCGTGGGTGTTCTGACAAAGCGGCACGCCAAGGTCTACGTTGCGGACATGATTGCTCCTTTGCAGCGCGACTCCCCTGCTTACTGGCGGCAGGAAGGGAAGCAAATGCTGTTTTGCCTGGACGAACTTCTCAAGCAGGTACCCCGAGTTCCTCCGGGTTCTCTCAGTTTAGTCTGCTGTTGGCACCTCCTTGACCTTGTTCCCCGGGACTATGTTCCGGATCTGGTCCAATTATTTCTTTCGCTTCTGGGGCCAGGAGGAATCTTCTTTTGCTTCCTCCGCGAACCCAGCCTTGCTTTGGGTAAAGACGGACGATGGTGGCTGGAGACTCTCACCACAATCGGGGCGGAGGGTGAAGGAGCCGGCGCATTTCCTTACGCACCGTTGTCCAACCGGGAGATCGAAAAGTTGACCGCCGGCTGCAGCCTCAAGACATTTCTTGCCCGATCACACAGACGGGAAGTGGTGGTGCTGAAAGCCGAAGAAGAGGTCTGAATGAAGTCATTAAAATTTATCATCTGGGTGGCGGTGGTATCGCTGGGCTGCGGTGGTGCCCCCTTATGGGGACAGGACCTGGTTACGAAGGCCTTAAGCAGCTTTCCGGCGGATACCATCCGCTTTGAATTTTCAAGTCCCGCGACGCTGCGGAAGCTTCCGAATTATGCAAGTTTGCGTGAACATTATACGGGGCCGCGTCTCGAGAAACTTGTGGAGTCGATGGCTGAACTGGGGGTGGCAGAAACTGACGTTGACCAGCTCGTATTGGGTTGGAATGCTTCCGGTCCAGATTTGAACCTTTACGGGTTTGCAGGAGGGCACTTTCATTCCAGTGCGCTTGAGTCCCGTGCGACTGCGCAAAATCTTCCTCCTCAAGAAATCGGTGGAAAGACCGGTTATTGTCTTGGCGCGGGTCTGGAAAGTCAATGTGTTGTGGTTCTGAGTTCGACTGAGGGGGTTTTTGGTACCCTTGCCACGCTCAGCCAGATCATGCAGACACTGAACGGCGGCGGGGCTTCTATCGGATCCAATGATGTTTTCGCCAAGGTCGTGAAACAGGAACAGGGTGGCGCGCCCATCTGGGGCGTTGCTACCGCTTCATCAGTTGCGTCCTGGTTTAAGGGCTGGATGCCCAGGCAAAGCTCGGTCGAACTGGACTGGGCAAAGGTATTTCAGGGTGTGAATGCGCTCGGATATCAGGTTCAGACAGGCAGCAACGTGCAGCTGAATCTCGAAATGTATTGTAAAACAGGTGAAGATGCGGCAGGCCTGAGGCAGTTGCTGGAGGGGCTGAAACTGGCTCAACAGATTGCCTGGCAGAATCAATATCCCAACCGGGCCAACCCCTTCCAAAGCATGGACCTTTCACAGACGGGAACCCAGATAGGAATTAAGCTGGTAGCCAACTACGGTGACATTGGCGGCGGAGGATAACCCACCTCCTCATGATGAACAGGATTCGCCCCTGTCTTTCCGGGACTTTTTAGACCAAGCCAGAAACGGTTAGTGAACTGAGTATCCGAATGTGGCAGCCCGTCATAGGCGGAACATTCACATTACTCCCGCGTCTCAGAAAAAGTTCGTAGCCCACAAAAGCTGCGGCGCTTGCGGGAGCGGCCACAGTCAGGGCGGTTGAGCTTGCAATGGCCACCTTGGCGATGGTCAGCCCTCCCACGCCTACCGCCCCGGTCAGCATGCTTCTCCACGATTCCCGCCTGTGTCCTCTCACGTGTCCTTCTGCATCCAGAGTGCCCATCAGATTTTTGTTGTTGTCCAGTTTGGTGATGATTGCTGAAACCGGAACCATGTGGCCGTCAGGCAGCGTCACATGATCAAACCGGAAGGCGATTTGTCCATTGTGCCGCATCCAGCTTGGTCGACGGATTGAGGTGATGTGCCCGTCAAAAAGCGTTCCCTGGGGCAAAGCCATCCGGCCGTTGATGTAGACCGGCTCTGTCATCTCAGCCGAAACAGGATCATTAACGTGGCTGACCAGGGTGTGCATTCCGGAAATGAGCCGTGCTTTCACCAACGTTTCCGCCGGTATGGTCAAAGCAACTGAAGCTGCTAGATTCACATCCGGAGGGCGAAGGACTCCGGCCCGATGGGCCATGACGCCTTCACCTGCTGCGAAGCAGAAAGTCGTTGCCAGGAAGAGTATCCCTAAAACAGCAATCGGTCGTCTCATTAGCTTCCTCCCTATGGCTATCGAGATATTCTCGCCTCGGGCGTGCTGAACATCGGCTGATGAATTTCTACTCTGCAAGATTAGAGGTTCCTCCTTTAAATTGAGACAATCCGCAAGAAGCCTCTATTCTAAAGCAATTCAACGCATATGCTTGTAAAAAACTGTCAAGAAATGAATGAGCGCCCTGCTGCCTCGCCGAAATTGAACTGTCTTTGAACGCTGATTCAAGCCCCGGTTGTGAACCCGTTTATTTTACACCAGTTTTGTTACCTTGTCGGCTTGGGGACCTTTTTGGCCCTGGACAATCTCAAACTCGACGGAATCCCCTTCTTGCAGTGACTTGAATCCGTCACCTTCGATTGCTGAATAATGTACAAATACATCGGCGCCCTCATCCAGCCCGATGAAGCCGCACCCCTTGCTATTATTAAACCATTTTACTTTACCTTGAAGTCGTGCCACTTCCATCCCTCCTTAGTTGCTGAGCATTGGTGCCCGATAGCCCCTGCGAAAAGCCCAAAAAGGAAAAGGCCGGGAACCACCATGGATTCCCGGCCTTACCATTAAAAACGATTGCCCGATCCGAACACCACACAAACTCCTTGGCGACTAAGTATATAATTAGGAATCCGCATGTCAAGAGAATATTGACTTTTTAGTAGACTCGCTCAAACTGTAGAAGTGACAATGGTTAGCCCTGCTAATGCCTCAACGCCAACGGTCCCAAAGCAACCCCACCAGCGTTTTCCCATCGATGATTCTCTTCTCGCGCAGGAGCTTGCCAAGCTGAGTTTTCGAAAATTCTCCCACCTCGATCCGCTCATCGTCTTCGGGGTTTGCTTCGGAAGCCTTTAAATCCCGCGCTTCCACCAAATGCATCTTTTCGGTCAAAAAGCCGGGACTGGGATAAAAGGAGAAGAGTCGTTTCAGCGTGCCTGCCCTGTAACCCGTTTCTTCCAGCAATTCCCGGCGGGCCGCACGAATGACGCTCTCGCCGGGCTCCATGGATCCTGCAACCAGTTCCCAAAGGCGTTTACGGGCAGGGTATCGATATTGGCGAACCAGAAGGATGTTCCCGTTTGGAAGCCTGGGGATTATAACAACCGAACCGTGGTGTTCCACGACTTCACGTGTTGCCTCAACGCCGCCTGGCTCAATCACGTGGTCAAGCTTGACGTGAAGCACCCGTCCGTTATAAAGACTCTTGCTGCTGAGAATTCGAACCTGAGATTTCATGTGTAAAGCAGTTCCCACCCTTGGTCAGCCGCGGGAAGTTCCGCGCGTCAACCATTGAAACACCGCGCAGGATTGCATCACAAGGGTCTGCACCGGTCAGGCTGTGAGAACAAACTTTTCTATAATCGATTTGGCGGTCTTCGTGTCCTTGGCAGCCTTCAAAGCGTCTTGGTCCTGTTGCAGCGCAGTTTTGAGCTTGGTATAGCTTCCAAGCTCAGTTTTGATCGCGGCGAGCTGTGCCGGGGTGGCTGCAGGGTCTTTGGCCGCCTTGTTCAGGCAATCGATCAGGTTGCTGACAATTCCCAGCGAAAGCGTGAGCCGGCTAAGACAACTTTGTTCGTGGTAATCCCTTTGAAAATCAGAGAGGCTTTCTTTCTTGACAGTGCCAACCAGGTCAGTCAGGCTTTGCACGTAGCTCTTGACCATTCCTTCGTCGTCGTTGCAGGTTTGACCGTGGAGCGATTGAAGGATGGGCAGCCCGAACAACAAAGGTCCTGCAAGAATGACCGTTAGGATTCGGCGTTTCATGGCCGCTCCTTTCTATAACGGGCTTACATGAGGTTGAGAACCGGCCTCCTTCCAGAGTTTCAGAGGCCCTCGTTCCGGCACATCGTATCACAAATCAAACCCCTGGACGGGAATTCCTTGCCGGGACTACAGAGCGAACCATATCCGTTCTGTGGACGCTGGGGCGTACCAAGGCTTCCTGCAGGCTGATATACTGATTCTCGTATTGGACTCATCGGTTTCGGAGTCAACAGGAAACTGGAAGGGACACAATGAAGATATCCGCACTCATTGTGGATGATGAACAGCCAGCAAGGGATGAACTGGCATACCTGCTGAAGCCTGTTCCGGATGTCGAGATCATAGGGCAGGGAAAGAACGGCGTGGAGGCGGTGAGCCTGATTCGCGAGTTGGGCCCCGACCTTGTATTCATGGACGTTCAAATGCCCGGCCTGGATGGTTTTGGCGTCATCAAAAAGTTGCTGGACCGGAACATGCCTCTGCCGCATTTTGTTTTTGTCACCGCTTATGACCACTATGCCGTGCGCGCGTTTGAGGTGAATGCCGTCGACTATCTGCTGAAGCCCATCGAGCGGAACCGGCTTGAAAAAGCCTTGCAGCGGGTGCGTGGGATGGTGGAGGCGTCTGCAGCAGCCTTCCAGAAGCTGGACCGGCTGGTGCACATGATTGAAGAACGCCCTGCCTTGCAGTCCAGCAAGCTGGTTGTCAAGAGTGGAAACCGCATGGTCCTGGTGGACTCTTCAGACATTATTTATGCCACCATTGAGGATGGCGTGATCAGGATTGTGACAAAGGATCTTGACGGACAGTCGAATTTCCGCACCGTAGAAGAGCTGCAAAACAACCTGGACCCCAACATCTTCTGGCGCGTCCATCGTTCCTACCTCGTAAACATCAACCGAATCAAAGAGGTGGTTCCCTGGTTTAAGAGTTCCTATCAGTTGAAGATGCAGGACCGCCAGGAAACAGAAATTCCGGTGAGCCGGGCCCAGACTCGAAAGCTTCGGGAACTGCTGAACCTCTGAGAACTTCCGCCGGCGAATTATCTCTTCAGGAGTTCAAGTGGCCGCGGCCTTTCCCATCAGGAGCGCGGGCCGGAAGCTGTCTGCGTTGAGGGGCGGAAGTAGTCTTGCAGGGCCTGGACAAGGCCCGCAACTGTCGAATCCACGGCTTCAACTGAAACCTTCAGGCCCTGCTTCCGGACCGTTTCGGAGGTGATAGGTCCAATCGACGCAATGGCAACTTCTTCCAGGATCGCGCGAAGATTTTCGCTCTCCATCAGCTTTACAAAGTTCGTTACGGTGGACGAACTGGTGAAAGTGATCACATCCGGCGCGGGTGTGAGCAGCCGCTCGAGTTCCCCCGGGGAAAACCGGGGCCGCACGGTTTCATAGGCTTCGACAACTTCGACACGCGCGCCCCGTTCCTCGAGCGTGCGGGGCAGAATATCCCGGGCAACCTTCGCCCGCGGAATCAGGAAACCCTTCCCGTGAACATCAAGGTCTTTAAAATACTCCATCAGTCCTTCCGCCCTGTATTCGCTGGGCAGGAAGTCGACACGGATGCCGGTGGCAGCAAGTTCAGCCGCTGTTCCCGGTCCGATGGCGCCGATCTGGAGTCCTTTCAGGTCGCGCACGTCGCGGCCGCACGCTTGAAGGCGGCCCAGGAATTTCTTGACGCCGTTGGCTGAGGTGAACACGAGATAATCAAATTCATCCAGCCGGCCGATGGCCTTGTCCATGGGTTGCCACGATTGCGGATCGCGAATCTCAATGGCGGGGACCTCGACGGCTTCTGCGCCCAGTTCTCTCAGCGCTTCCTTGAGTGCGCCGGATTGCTCGCGGGCGCGTGTTGTCACAATGCGTTTCCCGAAAAACGGAAGGCTCTCAAACCAATTCAATTCATCATGCAGGCCAACAACGTCTCCCACCACGACGACAGCGGGCGCTTCAATGCCCTCAGCCCTGGCGGCGATATCAGCCAGGGTTCCCGTCACGGTTTGCTGACGCGCGCGGGTTCCCCAGCGAATGACGGCGACCGGCGTGTCTGCGCTCCGGCCCTCCCTGATGAGGGCCGCACTGATTTCCGCCAGGTTGCGGACCCCCATGAAAAGCACCAGGGTATCCGCTCCCGTGGAAATTTTTGTCCAGTCAACACTTGTTGGAGATTTGGATGGATCGTCGTGGCCGGTTAGAAAGGTGACGCTCGATGACAAGTCCCGATGGGTTAAGGGAATCCCAGCGTAAGCGGGCGCGGCGTATCCCGAAGAAATTCCCGGAACGACTTCAAACGGAACTCCTGCCCTGGCCAGCGCCTGGGCTTCTTCGCCGCCGCGTCCGAAAATAAAAGGGTCTCCTCCTTTCAGCCGGACCACAACTTTTCCCTCACTGGCCTTGCGGACCAGTAAATCATTGATCTCTTCCTGGAGAAGCGTTTTTTCACCCGGCCGCTTGCCCACGCAAATCTTCTCGCAACCTGGGGGCGCGTAGCGCAGGAGGTCTTCGTTGGCAAGAAAGTCGTAGATGACGGAGTCAGCGCGTTCAAGGGCAGCTTTGCCCTTGAGCGTCAGGAGTCCGATATCGCCCGGGCCAGCGCCCACAAGATAAACTTTTCCGTTCATATCAACCAGTCAACCGCCGGAGGGTTGGCGCAAATGACGGGATCAGCAGGAAACCCTCCCGGCATCAATTATCCGGAGCGTTGAGCAGTTCGCTCGCGCCCTGGCGCAAGAGGTCTTCCGCCACCTGTTTTCCCAGGTTTTCCGGATTCTCAGGCTTCCCGGTGGCGCAGGCCCTGAGCAGTCGCGTGCCATCAGGGTCGGCAACCACACCCATCAGACTCAAATCTCCAGAGTCGTATTTTGCATACGCCGCGATAGGAAGCTGGCACCCGCCACCCAGCGCTTCGAGCATGGCCCGTTCCGCGCGGACAGCCTGATGTGTGGATGAATGGTTGAGCGGCGCGACCGCCTTGCCCACGGCTGAATTCTGCACGCTGATTTCGATGGCAAGCGCACCCTGTCCCACCGCCGGGCAGATTTCGCCTTCGCTGAACCAGCTTGTGATGTGCGAAGCAAACCCCAGGCGTTTCAATCCCGCGCTGGCGAGCACCAGCGCTTCACAGTCGCCTCGTTCGAGTTTTCGCAGACGCGTGTCCACATTGCCCCGCATCGGAACAACCTTCAGATCGGGACGCAAGGCCAGCAGTTGCGACTGTCGCCGCAGGCTGCTGGTGCCAATTCTTGCTCCGGGCGGCAGTTGCTGCAAGGATACTCCGTTTTTTGAAACAAGAGCATCGTGTGGATCCTCGCGCTCAGGAACCGCCGCCACCCCCAGACCTTCGGGCAGATCGGTGGGGAGATCTTTCATGCTGTGCACGGCAAGGTCTACCTGCCCGGCCAGGAGCGCCTCTTCAATTTCCTTGATAAACAGTCCCTTGGTCCCGGACGCTGCAAGCGCAGCATTCTGGAGCTTGTCACCACTGGTTTTGATGATCTTGATTGTGATTTCGTGGCCGGCGGACGCCAGACGGTCCTTGACCCAGTTTGCCTGCCACAAAGCCAGTGCGCTGCCGCGTGAACCGATCGTAATTTTCATGAGGTTGGCAATCAGATCAAAATGTTCGGGGGAAACCCGGAACCATTCCTGAAAGTTGAAAAGCCATGAACGAGTTCAAAATGGCCCATTGATGCGGCGCATCACTCCGCCACCCCGAACATCTTGCGGACCATGGATACCAGCGAACTCTGCTCCGGGCGGCCAACACCGCTCTTGAGTTCGGTAATAGGGCCGTGAAGGATTTTGTTCAGGATGCCGTGCGTCAGAGCATCAACGGCCTGGCGCTGATGAGGCGTCAGGTCGTTCAACCGGCCGCGATAGCGCTCAAGCTCATTTTCTCGAATGGTTTCGAGTCTCTGTTCCAGAGCCACAATCGTGGGCACTATCTCCCGCGAAGCGAGGCGGCGCATGGCCTTCTGCACTTCCTGCTGAATAATTTCTTCTGCCCAGACGGCTTCTCTTTCGCGCTGTTTCTTGTTGGCTTCCACTACCTGGCCGAGATCGTCAATATTGTAAACAAAGGCGTTATCAAGTTCATTCACGGCTGGATCGATGTTGCGCGGCACTGAAATATCCACAAAAAACATCGGCCGGTTCTTCCGTGCCGCGAGCCATTGTTCTGCATGGTGGCGGTGGATCACGTAGTGCGGCGCAGCCGTCGAGCAAATCACGATGTCGGCTTTCTCCACGTGGTCCAGCATTTGCTCAAAGCGGATGGCCGTGCCGTGGAAGGCTTTGGCCAGCTCCACCGCGCGGTCATAGGTGCGGTTCGCCACCAGAATGGCGCCCGCGCCGCTGCGGATCAGGTTCCTGGCCGCGATCTCGCTCATTTTGCCCGCGCCGAGAACCAGGATGGTTTTCCCCGTCAGGTCGCCGAAAATCTTGCGCGCCAGCTCCACGGCCGCGAAAGAAACCGAAACCGCAGAGGCCCCGATGGCGGTGTTTCGCCGGACCTTCCGGGCCACGGCCAGCGCCTGCAGGCTGATTTCGTTCAGGGTACCATTCAGCGCTCCGACTTCCCGTGCCGCGTTGTAAGCCTGCTTCAACTGCCCAAGAATCTGAGGCTCGCCAACGATCATCGAGTCCAGGCTTGAAGCCACCCGGAACAGGTGTTCGATGGCTTCCTGCTGGCGGTGATAGTAGAAGTGATTTTCGTATTCCGCCAGATTGCATTGATGGTGATCGGCCAGGAACTTGCGGATGAGGGGCTCGGGCGCAACATGGTCCCGGACGCTGGCGATGACTTCCACGCGGTTGCAGGTGGAAAGGATCAGACCCTCGTTAATGCCGTCACGGTGCAGCAGGTCGGAAATGGCCTCTCGCAGCTGTGATTCCGGAATGCTCATCCGTTCCCGGACTTCCACTGGGGCCGTCCGATGGTTGATTCCCATTAAAGCGAGGTTCATCTTCTTTTCACGTCACCGGTACTCAATATATTCCGCCATTTCGCCACAAGCGTATGTGAGCTACATCACATCAGGGGGCTTTGCCCAGCCGGGGTATGTACCCGTGCCAGCCACTCACAAAACTGATGCCTACAAAAGTCACCATAATGGCCGCAAATCCCACAATAGCCACGTAGGCTGAGAGCCGGCCCGGCCAGGACCCGCTCAACCGCGCAGAAAACAGGAAGAGATAAATGAGCCAGGTGATCAGCGCTGCCAGTATCTTGGGATCCAGTTCCCACGGTCCGTGCCAGGTGCGGGCCGCCCACACAAAGCCTGTCAGTATCCCCACTGTCAGGAGCGGCAGTCCAAATATGAGCGAGCGGAAGTAGAGCTGGTCACAGACTTCCAGCGAAGGCAGCCGATAATACGTTTCCTGGGGGTTCTTGGATTTCAGCTGGCGCTCCTGGATCAGGTACATGACAGCCGCAACAAAGGTCAGAAAAAAGCCCACATAGCCCAGCATGATGCAACTGATATGGACCATCAGCCAGCCGCTGCGGAAGGCCATCGACTGGAAAGACGGCCCTGGCCGAAGCGCCGAGAACAGCGTCAGCACAAAAACCAGCGGCAGCATGAACAGGCCCAGAACGGTGATCCGGTAGCGCAGATAGGCTAGGAAGAAGGCCAGCGTTACCAGAAACGCAAAAAACGAAAGTGCGCTCTGGACGTCAATCACCGGGAGGCGGTGCAACTGAACTGCCCTCGCAGCCAGAGACGAGGCGTGGAGTACAAGACCCGCGCCAAGAGCCGTGAGTGACGCTGACGACAGAGAGGGACGATGCCGCATCACGGACGGTACTGTCAGCACGATGCCCAAAAAGTAGAGGATTAAAGCCAGCCATAACAAGACGGAGTACATAGGCTCCCCTGCAACTCTCTAAATCTTCATATTATAGCACCGGCAAGCCCTTGTCTTGACGGCGCTACCCTCCGGAAGTGGCATTCCTGATGGTGTTACAATGCTACTTCCAGAAGTGTAATCCGAAAGCTGATACGCGCTGAAAAATATCCTTACCAGGCTGCAATTTGTCAACCGGAAGGAGGGCAAAGACTTATGGTACATCCCCGGGCCGGGCAGCCGGCCGACCCTTCGATGCTGGTGAATGTTCCGCGATTGATCACCGCCTATTATACCGGGCGGCCCAATTCTGCTGTGCCCGCGCAAAGGGTGGCCTTCGGAACCTCCGGGCACCGCGGCTCGTCGTTCTCGAACTCCTTCAACGAAGGGCACATCCTTGCCATCAGCCAGGCTATTTGCGACTACCGCCGCGAGCAGAAGATCGCCGGTCCGCTCTTTCTGGCCAGAGACACCCACGCGCTGTCGGAGCCTGCCTATGCCACGGCGCTGGAAGTCCTGGCAGCAAATGAAGTTGACGTGATGGTTGACCGGGACGATGGCTACACGCCCACGCCGGTGCTGTCGCATGCCATCCTGACCCACAACCGCCAGCCGAAAGCGCAGTGGGCAGACGGAATGGTGATTACGCCTTCCCACAATCCTCCGGAAGACGGCGGCTTCAAGTACAACCCTCCCGACGGAGGCCCGGCCGACACCACCATCACCAGCTGGATTGCCAGGCGCGCAAACGCCCTGCTGGAAGGCGGTCTTGGCGGCGTGCGCAGGGTAACGCTGGCAAAGGCGCTTAAGGCCCTGACCACGCACAAGCATGACTATGCAACAACTTACATTGATGATCTTAAAGCAGTAGTTGATGTTGAGGCTATTCGCGGCGCGGGCCTGAAAATAGGCGTCGATCCGCTGGGCGGAGCAGGCGTGGCCTACTGGGACCGCATCAGCGAGCGCTATGGGTTGCCGCTGACCGTGGTCAACAAGCTGGTTGATCCGACCTTCCGCTTTATGACCCTCGACTGGGACGGGCAGATTCGCATGGACTGTTCGTCGCCTTACGCCATGGCGGCGCTGATTTCTCTGAAAGACCGCTTTGACGTGGCTTTTACCTGTGACACGGACCACGACCGCCACGGCATCGTCACCCGTACCGCCGGGCTGATGAATCCTAACCACTACCTGGCGGTGGCGATTTCCTACCTGTTCCGGAATCGCCCGGAATGGCAGCCCAGGGCGAGCGTCGGCAAGACACTGGTGAGCAGCGGCATGATCGATCGCGTGGCGGCCAAACTGGGCCGCAAGCTGGTGGAGGTTCCCGTGGGCTTCAAATGGTTTGTCGAGGGGCTGCTCGACGGGTCTCTCGGGTTTGGAGGCGAAGAGAGCGCGGGGGCGTCCTTCCTGCGGCGCGACGGCGTCGTCTGGACCACCGACAAAGACGGCATCATCATGGGCCTGCTGGCGGCTGAGATGACCGCGGTGACGGGCCACGATCCCGGCGAGCTTTATACGGAACTCACAACTGAATTCGGCGCGCCGGCCTACCAGCGCATCGACGTTCCCGCCACGTCTGAGCAGAAGGCAGTTCTGAAGGGACTGACCCCTGACCAGGTGAAAAGCTCGGAGCTGGCAGGCGAAAAGATCGAAGCGATGCTGACCACCGCTCCCGGCAACGGCCAGCCCATTGGCGGCCTCAAAGTCGTTACCAAGAACGGCTGGTTCGCCGCCCGGCCCTCCGGAACCGAGGACGTCTACAAAATCTACGCCGAAAGTTTTGTTAGCGAAGACCATCTGCACAAAATCCAGGACGAGGCCAGGCAAATCATCGCCGGCGTCTTTGCCGAGGCGGGGACAAAGAGCCGGTAGCCCAGGCAGCGTTTCTGTGCCGCGGGCCTCTTGCGGCCTTCGGAACATCGAAAACCCACGGTCAACCAAGAGGCCGGTTGACCGTAGCTGCCACATCCCACCTACCACATGCAACCTGCCAACCTACCGCACCGTAAACTTCTCCTTCAGCGGCAGGTTTTCGGAGTTGTCGCCGACGGAAACCACAAAGGTGCCGGGATCGACTTTCCAGCCGTTTGATTTCACGTCCCAGTAAGCCAGCGAGCGTTTGTCGAGCTTGACACTCACGTGCTTCGTTTCACCGGGGTTGAGCGTGACGTGCTGGAAGCCCTTCAGCTCGATATCCGGACGCGGCACCGTGGCGGAGGGATCGCCGATGTAGACTTCGGCCACCTCGCTGCCCGCGCGGCTACCGGTGTTCTTCACGTCGAAGCTCACCGTAATGGGTCCATTCGGGCTGGCCGTTTGCGGACTCACGCTCAGGTTGCTGAATGCGAACGTGGTGAAGGAAAGGCCAAAGCCGAACGGAAACAGCGGCGCCGGCTGGCCGTTGTGCCCGTAGGCGCGATAACCGAGGAAGATGCCTTCGCGATAATGAACGTCGCGAGAACCGGCCGGCTCATAGTAGTTGTTCCAGGTGGGGTTGTCCTCGACGCGCTTCCACCAGGTGATGGGCAATTTGCCGGAGGGATTTACGCGGCCCGTCAGGACGTCCGCCAGCGCCGTACCGGCTTCCGAGCCGCCATACCACGATTCGAGAAACGCCGGCACGTGATCCAGCCAGTCGCTGGTGGCCACGCTCCCGCCCGAAGTCAGCACGACCACGGTGTGCGGGTTCGCGGCCGTGACCGCCTTGATGAGAGCTTCCTGCCCTGGGGGCAGCGAATAGGTGCGGTCGTGACCTTCGCCTTCTGTTTCCGAGTCGAAGCCAACAGAGAGCACCACAACGTCAGCCTTTGCGGCCACCTTTGTGGCGTCGGGATCGAGCATGTCGGCGGCGGGCAGAGCGTTGAATCCAATCCGGATTCTGGTCGTCTCCGGCTGGTAGTTCAGTCGCACCGGGACGGCCTTGCCCGCCGGGAGACTGATCTCCACGCTTTGAGGCTCGCCAAGACCCGGCAACCCCTCCAGCACCTTCTTGCTGTTGACGTAGAGCTGGTAGCTGTCGCGGGCGATGGACCCGACAATGAATTCCTGTGGTCCGGAAGTGTTTGGCTTGTAGTAGCCGCTCCAGCGGACGGCAATCTTTTTGTTGGACCGGGGAGCAAACGGACTGCCACCCCAGAACTGCACGCCCGGCACCACCTGGGTCCGGTCAGGCGTGCCGACAATGGTTCCGCTGTCAAATTCTTCCTGAGTCAGACCCGGGTGCAAGCCCTGGGCATCGGTTGAGAAGTTGCCTCTGACGTGTCCGGAGGAATTTCCTCCGCCCAGAAGGTCAGACAGCTCCTTCACGCCGCTGTTCCAGAGGATTTTTGTATGGGGCAGGGAACGCGTCAATCCTTCCAGAAAGCTGACCGGAGCGATGGCGGTGACGTGGCCACTGCCACCGGCCGAGGCCTCGGCGGGGAAGGCGTCCGGGCCGATCAGGGCGATGGTGTGAACCTCTCTGAGGTCGAGCGGCAGCAGGTTCCCTTCATTCTTCAGCAGCACCATGCTTTCACAGGCGGATTGAAGCGCCGTGGCGAGTGATTCCCGACTGTATTTGGAAATGCCCAGGTCCGTCTGGTCGTGATCGAGCCAGCCAAACCTGACTGCGACGCGCAGAATCCGGCGCACTTTGTCGTCAATGGTTGCTTCGGACACTTTGCCTGCCTTGATGGCCGGCAGCAGGTTCTTTGCGTTCATGAATTCTGCGGACGGCATCTCGAGATCAAGTCCGGAGTTGGCGTCGGCCACGGCATCGTGAGCCGCGCCCCAGTCCGACATCATAATGCCGCGGAAGCCCCAGTCTTTTCTCAGCACGGTTGTGTTCAGGAATTTGTTTGCCGTGGCGTATTCACCATTGATGAGATTGTAGGAATCCATAAAGGCGCCCACGTGCGCCTGCCTGACCGCCGCCTCAAAAACCGGCAGATAGATTTCGCGCAGGGCGCGCGCACCCACGATGGCGTTTTCGCGCTGGCGGTCATATTCCGCGTCGTTTACCGCGTAATGCTTGATTGTGGCCGACACATGCTCACTTTGCAGGCCTTCGATGTATCCCACGGCGATCTCAGAAGCAAGATAAGGATCTTCGCCGAAGTACTCAAAGTTGCGGCCGTTCATCGGCGCGCGGTACATATCCACGCCCGGCCCCAGAAGAAAGTGGACTCCGCGAGCCCGCGCGTCCCGACCCAGCGCCACGCCCACCTCGCGGGCCAGAGCCGGGTTCCATGAAGCCGCAAGGCCAATGCCTCCCGCGTAGGCGATGCTGGGACCCCAGACGCGGACTCCCACCGGCCCGTCTGACATTTTCAGGCGCGGCAGCCCGATTTCCGGCATGGCGTAGGTGAACATGCTGTCCACGCCGCCAATGAGTTTGATTTTCTGCTGCAGGGTCAGTTTGGCGAGCAGCGCGTCAGCATGGTGATCGATTTCAGACTGCGAAAGCTGCTGCCCCCTTGCCGGGCCTGCGAATGCGGCGGCTGCAATGGCCGCCGCCAGTGACAATAAAACGAACCGGGAAATGCTTGAAAGTTTTTGGGAGATATTTGGCATGTTGGTCTCCTGATGGCATGAAAGTATAACCCGATGCCTTCAGGTTGAAAGTGACCTGCGGCACAATTGGTGAGACGGACCGGCTCTTCCGCAGGGTTGGATGAATTGTCCTGCGCGTACTGTTTCCTTCGAGGGTCTGGCGCCACCCGCCAGGCCGTTCGTGCCAGCCATGCCCGCATGTCACTACAAATTTAGCGAATCGAGGGGAGGCCGGTGGGAAATTGTCGTGGTGAGGAGGAGTCAGCGCCATCATGACCCGCAGCACGCTCCATGCGGGCTTCCAGGCGCGCCCGGCAATCCCTTGACGAATTGCCGGGGACAGGAAAGCGATCCTTGGATTGTGACAGTCGGGGAAAGTGCTACCGGGCGCCAGCGCTGGCGTTTTCATCCTTCGTGAAAAACATTTTCACCTTGGCCGAGCCCCGCGGAGTATTGACATTTCTTTCAATCTCCAGCATGCCATCTTTTGAGAGCGACCATTGTTCCTTGACCTTGACGGTCCCGTCGCCGCCGCGCAGGTCTTCCACTCTGGAGAGGTCGAGTTGTTGGCCACTTTTCTTCCAGGCTGCCTGGAGTGTTGCCGATCCGGGAATGGGCTTGTCAATGTCTGTAGTCGTTTTGGTCCCGTCGAGGTTGTAGGTTGCCTTGGGTAGGACCGCCATGAATGCCATGCCTTTTCTCATCTGTTCGCTGCGGGCCCCTCCACCGCGCGGATAACCCCCGCCACGGCGTCCACCAGGGAAACCACCACCACCACCACCAGGGAAGCCAACGCCACCACCACCTCCGGGAAAACGGCCGCCTCCACCCGGGTATCCACCGCCGCCACCTGGGTATCCACCTCCGCCACCTGGGTTTCCACCACCACCGGGATAACCGCCACCGGGATAGTTGCCACCTTGCCGGCCGCCACCCGGATACCCGCCTCCGCCTTCATCTCCACCGGGCTCAGGTTCACTTATGGAGCCACCCTCCACCTTGCTTTCCACGATGAGCTGTTGGCCAGTTTGTGTGACGTTCATTTTGTAACTCTGCAAACGGCTTGGTACATCCTGAGTTTTTTGCGTATTCAGGACCCATCTGCCGGCGAAACTGGCCTGTGTTCCGCCCCCACCGGCAAAGCTGTATCCAGCCCCCAGTGCCGTCAAGATGGCTACGAGCGTGAATAATTTCTTCATAGTCCGAATCCTTCCCGTTCGTGCGGGCTCAAGCTGCCTGTGGAGACGCCCGCCACTGGTTCTGATCATGACAGCAAGCTTGGGGATAAACTGTTAATCCTGTGTAAAGTCTTGTCGAACAGAGGGTGTAAAATCCTCGTAAAGTTGCTTCTTTCGAAGGGCTTTGGCGGGGTGCGCGCAGCCTGGCGCGTTATATAATTCAACTGAGTGCGCTGGAATTTATCCAAATCGAATTTACCGCTGCTGACCATGGCGGTTTTTGCAGCGGGGCTGGTGCTGGCCGGCGGCCTGCTCTACGGCTGGATCAACCGGGCCAGTGTCGCGGACCGTGAACAGCAGGAGGAATTCCTCAACGCGGCGATGAGAAGTTTCCGCGAAGAACTTCGCGCCCCGCTTCAGGAGATCCGCGCAACGTTCCGTCCACTGCCGCGGGCGGGCACAGCCGCGGCGCTTGAGGATTACCTCGCGGGATTTTACTCGCAGTGGCAGGCGAACGACGCCAACGGTCCTCTGGTGTCAGGGCTGAGCGTGGCCACGCTGGACGCCAAAAGAAAGGCGCAGTATCGGACGCTGGACACCCGGAGCGGCAAATTTAAAGGGCAGCCGTGGCCGGCATCCCTTGAGATATTCCGTCGCAGGCTTGAAGGAACCAACCTGCACGGCGAGGGACGGCTTCTGATGTTCCGGGCCGGCGGCTTTCCCTTTGCCGTTGAAGGAAATCGCCCGGTGATCGTGGTTCCGCTGGTGGAAGCTGACGCGCATGGCCGCACCTTTGAACGCCGGTTTGGGACTTTCAGTGCGGACAGACCAGGCCCGCCTGACGAAGTGTTGACCGAGCGGGAGGAACACAGCTTCTCGACTGAAGACATCGGAGGCAGGGGTGCGAAGGCGCCTCCGAACCATGCTCCTTTTTACGGCCGTCTGCGCGGCTGGTGCTTTCTCCAAATCAACGTCAGCTATTTGGGGCAGCACGTGCTTCCGCAACTGCTTCAGCGCAGTTTCAGCGGCCCGGGATTATCCAGCTACCGGGTGGGAATTCTGGCCGGCAAGCCGCCTGCGGTGATTTTTGGTTCTGAGCCGGGCCTGACTCCCGCGTCCTTTTCTTCGCCGGACGGCCAGGCCCTGCTTTTCGCCTCCTTTGGGGAAATGAACGCTATTTTTCGCGCGCGCACGTTCAGGCGCTCGCAGCGAGGCCGGCCGCGCGGCTCCGTTGGCCTGTCCATGGGCGGGCCTCCTGCGGTTTCCCCGAACGCCCCGCCCATGGAGCGATTGGGCGAGCGCCACATCCCGTACGAAGGCGCCTGGATCCTGGTGGTGAAAAACAAGGCGGGCTCAATTGATGCCGTAGTCGCCCGCACACGGCGGCGTAACCTGGCCCTGGGGTTCGGCGTCCTTTTATTATTGGGCATCAGCATGGGCTCGCTGGTGATCACCACCCATCGCGCGCGCGAGCTTGCCCGCCGCGAGATGGAATTTGTCGCCGGGATTTCGCACGAGTTCAGGACTCCGCTGGCTTCGATTCAGTCCGCCGGGTTTAACCTTTCGAGCGGGGTGGTCAGAAAATCGAGCCGGGTGCGGGAGTATGGCGCCCTGGTCCAGAATGAGGCCCGGCGCCTGACCGACCTGGTCGAGCAGATAATGGGATATGCAGGCATTCAGTCGGGCGCCAAGCGGTACGAGCCTGTTCCCACCGACGCGGCGGCCATTGTGCAGCGGGCGCTCGCCGAGTACGGGTCCTCACTGCGCGAGGGTGGATGGCAGGTGGAGAGAAACGTGGAGGAAAATCTGCCCCTGGTTCTGGCGGATGCCTCGTCGGTGGAAAGCGCCGTGAAGAACCTTTTTGCCAACGCCATCAAATACGGCGGCGCGGGCCGGTGGCTCGGCGTTGCCGCCACGAGCGGTCCGAATGGGGGAAGGAAGGAAGTACGGATCACCGTGGAAGACCATGGACCCGGCATCGATCCGGCGGACCTGGCCCACATCTTTGAGCCGTTCTATCGCGGCCAGGAAGTGCTGGCCTCCACGGTGCCCGGGGCCGGGCTCGGACTGAGCATCGTGAAGCGCCACATTGAGGCGCAGGGCGGCAGGGTGAGTGTGGAAAGCAAGAAAGGGAAGGGAACGCGTTTTACGATCCACCTGCCCGCTGTTTCAGAACTTGAACGCAAGGCCGTGTGAACAGGAATCCGTTGCACGACAGTCTGGATGAACTCCGAGCGAGGGCGCAGGCATGAAACGAAAAGCTTTTCTTCAATCCAGGCTCCTGCTGGTGGAAGATGACGCCGCGCTGGTATTGACGCTGACCGATCTTCTGGCCAGCAAGGGCTTCCAGGTGGAGAGCGTGCAGGATGGCCAGGAAGCGCTTGATCGCGCGTCTGACGGGGGCTTTGACCTGATCGTCCTGGATGTGATGCTGCCGCACAAGGACGGATTTGAGATCTGCCGCACTCTGCGGCGGCGCTCCGTTCGCACTCCCATCATTATGCTGACGGCGCGAGGCCAGGTTGGGGACAGGGTCTCCGGTCTCAAGCTCGGGGCCGACGATTACCTTGCCAAGCCGTTCGATTCCTCTGAGCTGCTGGCCCGCATCGAAGCGCTGCTGCGCAGGGCGCCGTCATCGCAAAGCGACCGCGCCGATTCGACTTTCCAGTTTGGTGCCGTGATGGTGGACTTCCGCAGCACGGCGGTGCGGCGCGAGGGCAAGCCGGTCGAGCTGTCGGCCAGGGAGTTTGAATTACTGGGGTACTTTATCCGCCAGCAGGGCACCACCGTGTCCCGCGAGGAACTGCTCCGCGAGGTGTGGGGTTATGATGAATCGACCCTGACCCGCACCGTCGACGCCCACATCTGGATGCTGCGGCAGAAGCTGGAACAGGACCCGCAGAATCCCCACCACTTTCTTACCGTTCGCGGCCTGGGTTACAAATTTGTTGGACAGCCTTCCTGAGCGGAGGCCGGGGCTGACCCCAGGTTTTGAAACGGCCCGCGACGCAGCGTTCAAGAAGAACAACTCCTCCCTCTGAATCCAAAAACAGAATTTACCCAGGCTTTAAATTCATTCCCGGCGATCTGGTTGACAATAGGTGTGTGAGGTCAGTGAAAGAATGATCACCCGGCGCAGGACAACAAAGACATTTGAGGGTGCCGTGGTGGTGTTGGTGGCCTCGGGGCATGAAATACCAATACGAGATGCAAGACAAAGGGGAGGTATGAAATGTTGAAAAGGCTGTTAAGCATTGTGGCGGTTCTGGCTCTGTTCAGCACCGTAGCCCTGGCACAGGACCCGCCGGCGGGCGGAATCATGGATGGGCCCGATACGGCCGTGGTGCAGGGAGGGCCTGCCGAAGGACCTGGCGCCGTGACGATGCGGGGAGGCCCCGGCGGGCTGATGCGAGCACGGACTTTTGAGATGCGGACGAGAGGCCCGATGGGGCCTGGCCGGATGATGTGGGGCCACCACGGTGGAATGGGATCCTGGTGGAGAAATCCTGAGGTTGCCGAGAGAATCGGGCTGAGCGACCAGCAGAAGCAGCAGCTCGAAAAAATCTCCCAGGATAGCCGCCTGAAGATGATTGACCTGCGAGCGGATCTGGAAAAACAGCAGGTGATCCTGGAGCCGATGCTGCGAAGCTATCATCCGGACGAGGCCCAGGTGCTGGAGCAGGTTGATAAGCTGTCGCAGGCGCGCGCGGCGGTTGAGAAGGAGCGCATCCAGACCATGCTGGCCACACGCAATGTCCTGACCGAAGACCAGTGGAACAAGCTGAAGGAATCTCGAATGGGATTCCACCGGGACTTCCGAGAGCGCGGTTTTTCCCGGTCCATGAGACGGGAAACGCCGCCGGCGCCTCCCAGCAAGTAGACACCTCACTGATTGTCTCGCGGATTCGGCGGGGTCCTGTGATGACGGGACTCCGCCGTTCCTTTTTGCCCTGCCACATGTCCAGCTTTCCTCATCATCTTCCGCACCTGGTCACGAGTCTCAAAATCTTGTGTCTTTTCTTTGGGCTTCCCTCCCGGACCACACAAAGGCATTACCATGCTGCAGTGCCGGGTCTGGTTTCTACTGAGGATTGCATCATAGCGTGACGGACTTGCGTAGCGCCGGCATCTTGCCGGCCCTGAAATGCGTCACCACCGACCTTCCGGTATGGGCTCAGCTTGAATTGTGGCACGGGCGTCCTCGCCCGTGTTGCTGTCAAAAGACACGGCCAGGATGGCCGTGCCACCCATTACTGAGGATTGCATCATAGCGTGACGGACTTCCGTAGCGCCGGCATCTTGCCGGCCCTGAAAAATGCCGCCGGGACGGCGGCGCTACAAACGAGCCTTGTCACCCTATTTTGCAATCCTCATCAGGCAGGGAGCTTGTTCGATGGTGAGAGTTTTGTGGAACTCGGGATCGTTTGCCGGAGAGGGGCATCGGTCAACGCTGCGGTTGGAGGAAGATGACAGCCCCAAGGCTTCGAGGCGCCGCGGAATCGTAGATTGCACATGAAGGCGGAAGAATTTACGCCCCGTGGGAAGGTTCGGCGTTTGGACAGCTCCGCCAAACCTTTCCCTTCGGGGCGTTTGCCGCTACTTCCATAGCGGTGAGATCAGACCCAGGACACAAAACTTCAATCGATCAATGCTGCTTTCCAGGCCCGTCGTTAATAGCCGTAATAGGGGCCCACAACGCTGCCCGGGCCGGTCATATTTTCAATCCCGACAAAAACACTGCGGCCGTAGAAGAAGGGGAGGCCGAAATCAAAATAATCCGTCGACGGGCCGGTGCCGCTGTCACCCGCCAGGTTGTTGAAGGCTGCGTTCTGCCCGCCATTGGCCAGGAATAAAGCATCGGCATTGGCGACGCTGATGGTTACCGGATTGGTCGTGCCATTGTGGCCGGTGTTGGTCACCGTAAAGCTCGTTGTCACGGCAGGGCAGTACCAGCCCTGATTAGGCGCCGGGCAGTCAGGAATACCGAGCGTCGTCGAATCCAGGAGGTAGTTGGCATTGGATCCCGTGTCAAGAAAACCTGTGTAAGAGACGTTTTGATAGGTGCTCTGGATATTCCCGGAGGTGTCTGTCGTGTAAATCACTGCACTCCCCAGGGCGTTGTCGGACTGCGTCCCAACACCGAAAATCAGCGACCCGGAGGCGGTAGGCGCTCCTGTGTCGGGGACGGACGGCAGGGAGATCAGCACCCCGTTGTTGTCCTGGGGGAACGTCCAGACCGGGTTCTGAAGCTGAAAATTCACCGGGACAGCGGTGGCGGAGCAGACGCCACTGGGGCAGAGATAGTAGGTCCCCGGGGCAGCATTGTTTGCGCAATAACTACCGCAATCCTGCTGGAAAGTTCCGATCCCCAGAATGCCATTGGCGCCGAGGGCCGCCACTGTATTGTCATCCGGGCCGCCGCCGCTCAGGCAGGCACTGGGTACAGGGAACTTGGTGGGGTTGGAGCTATCGATGAGCTGGATGGGTACAGAACTCCCCTTTTCGCCCGCTAATTTGATGTCTGCGCCAACCACCGCCCCCCAGTTGTAGGAGCCATCGCCATATTGATAGCATTCCTGCAGCGGGTTGCTGCTGTTGTCGGTAATCGCCGGCAGGGTGAGGGTGACTTGCGAAGAAAGCAGCCGCAAGCCTTCAGAGCCGGTGTCCACCAGAACGTCCGGAATGTCCTGGCACGTGGACGTGCCCGGTTTACAGATGGTTACGGTGGTGAAAACCCCGTTGGCGTAGTCGTTGGCCGGACCCAGGTTGACTTCAATGGGTTGGGTGTTGTTGACCTTGGTCGGAGTTGGGTTGGGGTTCGGACTCGAACTGCTTCCTCCGCACCCGGCCAGTGCAAGCGTCGCCATCGCGATCAGGGAAATCAGGGTAAATCGTAAAGGTAATCCTTCACGCAATCTCATCGAACCACCTCCGCAGCTACGCCGGCCGGCAGGAGGTTCGGCGCATAGGCGGTCCCATGGAAGGAACGCATGTGGCCCCCGCTGACCATTACAAAGTCTTTCGTCTGAATCACCAGCGGACCACCCCGCCGCCGCCGGGATTGGGCCGCCTGTTTCACCTGGACGAAGTAGGATCCCAGCAGTTGCTGCAGATCAGGCATCGTGGGCGTCTGCCACGCAACGCCAAACACCAGGCCCTTCGCCGAGACAAACTCCCTGACGGTTCTTCCGTCGGCGGTGCTAAGCTGCTTGATGGAATAACCCTGGCGGGCTACCTGATGCAGTTGCGCGTGCATGCGCTGCTGGTCTGTTGCTACCGAACTCTCGTACTCCCCAAGAACCGCCCAACTGGGAATGCTTCCCAGAAGCAAGAACACAATGACACCTGCAAATATCTTCATAGGCCTCCGTCAGTATCCGCCGGGGAGGGAACTTGTCCTGCCCGGCGGTGAGAATATAGGTTTGGCAAAGGGATTGAATCGTGCCCCTAGTTCGGCGTGGGGCCCCTGCGTCTTTCCCGCCGTTTTTGCTGAATCTCTTCCCACTTCTTCTGCTGGTCGGGATTCAGGATGGGTTTGATCTTTTCCATCGACTCCTGCCGGACCTCGCGGAACTTCGCGAAACGGTCTTCACGAGGCATCGAAGTGTCCTGCCGCAGGTCCATCATCTTCTGATGCTGTTCTTCAAGGATGGGTTTGATTTTTGCCTGCTGCTCATCGGTCAGCTTCAACTGCTTGGTCATCCGGGCCAACTGGTCCGCGGGTGTCATGGGCCCGCGCATCCGACGTCCGCCGTTCTGGGGCAGGGGGGCAGCGGCCAGCATCCTGATCCCAAGCAGAATCAGGACACCAACGCCTGCAACCAGCAGGAACGTCTTTGCTTTCTGGGACCGTCCTCCCATTCTCCACTTCAATAGCTGGCTGTCATCCAGGCCAAAGGCCCTTCTTGTTTCTTCGGTCATCATTTCACCTCTCCTTTCGGGCATCCGCAAAGCCCCCCGTGGACATTCGGGTTGTACGTTGGCATAGACGCAGTTAAAGGCCCGGCAGTTGCGTCCCCTGCGTTAAATCTGTGTAAAACCGCCGATTGTTAACCCGTGATGATGACTGGCGGGCCGGGGCGCCGCCGGGGTGGAATGGCTGGCAATGTTTGGGAGTTGAAGGGTTTTGGACCTGGCCGGCCCGGGTGGGAACGGCAACTCCAGGGCGGGGAATCGCCACAGTCGCTCTACTAACAGGACGTTGAAAAAGGCTGTAGCGGCGGGTTTACGCCGCCAACCCACGCTGAAAGGATTGACTTTATGGCGGGGTGAACCCGCCGCTACGTCCACTCTGAGAGATATTTCAACAGCCTGCTCAGCCTCCGGAGATCGATGCTCAAAGCCGGAAAATGGCTAAATATCCGCGGCGCCGTTAGTCAGCGGCATGCGGGGCCGGGCCCGCATGTCCTGATGGGTGCCAGGCGGTAAGGTTCTGTTCGGCTTTGAGGATTTCTTCCGGGGAGGCGGTGCCGGTTCCCTTTTTCATGATGGTGACGGACGCCGCAAGATTGCCCAGGCGCGCCGCGATGACGGGATCGCCGGTAACGGCCAGGGTCAGCGCGCAGGCTGCGGCAAAGCTGTCACCGGCGCCGCAGATGTCGACGGGATTTTCAACCGGGCGGGTTTCTGCCCACACTTCTCCCTCATCCTGGATAACCTGCGCGCCCTTGGGTCCGTGTGTCACCATCAGAACCCTGGCCTCAAGATGCTGCCGCAGGGCTGGGAAATCCACTTTCCCAAAGAGGTGCTGGCTGGCGGCTTCCGCTTCGTGACGATTGGGTTTCAGGATCACCTTGCGAAACAGGTGAACCCGCTTGCGGGAATCGGCGAGAAAAACCTTTGGCGGATATTTCCCCGCCAGGCGGATGATGGAATCCCGAACCGCCGTCGTTACAACTCCTCCGGCGCTGGTTTCCGCCTGGTCGGCGACAATAATGATATCGAAGGAAGGAACCGCTGAGAGAATGTTTTCAATCAGCTCCTGCTCCGCTTCCGAGGACAAAGGGCGGGTGGAAATGAAATCAACCCGCGGCTGATCTTCCTCGCCGGTGCGGCCGTTCAGCAGCTTGGTGTAGGTGAACGTCTGCCAGTTCCGGGCCTTCACCATGCGGCCTGCTGCGATCCCGCGGAGGGTGAGCGCCTGTTCCAGCTCAAACCCGGATCCGTCGTCGCCCCGGACCCCGATCACCGCAACCTGACCCGCGCCCAGGCTTGCCAGGTTGTTGGCAACCGTTCCCCCGCCGCCCGGAGTTACCTGCGTCGAAACAACCCCCAGGCGAGGGATGCCTGTTTCGTACGAAGGTTCGGTAATCGCTGGATCGTACGTGCACCAGCGATCGAGGCAGATGTCGCCGATCACCAACGCCTTGAGCCGCGAGAAAGCGGAAAGGATTTCAGGCGTGTTCATTCCGCCTCCAGCAGGGCGCGCCGCAAGGCGGGAACCGTGGCTCGATGGTCTCCGCAGAAGTAAAAACTCTCTCCGCCGTCGGCAACGGTCCGCACCAGGATCGTCTTGTGCGGGCGGAAATAGTAGCCGGGGTCGGTCTTCGGCAGCTCGTGGTGGATGTCTCCCTGGATGGGCACCAGGTCGAATACCGCCGTGGTAAATTGCCGGATGGAACGGCCCTGCTGCCGCGCCACGTTGCGCACCATGGAGAGCGCCTTCAGGTAAACTTCCGGACCCATGATCGCGGTGCCGAAATCCAGCATGACGCCGCCTTCCAGGTTCTCCACGGCCCGCGTGAAGATCAGAAAGTCGCGGTAGCTGGCCGCGCCCAGTGCCGCGCCGTCGCAGTTGGGATGCTCATGAGTAATGTCGTAGCCGACGCCCACGTGGACCGTCACCGGAACTGAACGGCGATAAGCCGTGGCAAAAATGCTGACGTCCTGGTGCGGAAAGTTGCCGGCGTCAATGTGGCGTCCGAGATTTTCTCCGAGGCCCAGCGAAAGTTCCGCGGCCTCTTTGATGACGCCGTTCAAGTCTCCTATTTCTTTCCACAGTCCGAACTCGCCCGTCTGGATGTATCGTGCCACGCTCTCCGTGGTGGCGCCGAGGCGCGCCAGTTCGTAATCGTGAATGGCCCCGGCGCCGTTCATGGCAATGTGGCTGACGAAGCCACGGTCGATGAGGTCGATGACGTGGCGGCTCATTCCCTGCTTGATGACGTGCGCGCCCATCATCAGGATTCGGGCCGCGCCTTTGTCCTTGGCGGCGATCATCCGCCGGGCAACATCTGGAAGCTGAGGATGGGAGAATTCCGGCGCCGGATCATCGAGGCCCAGAACGTAATCGAGTTGCATGTCGTGCTGGCGTTCGCTGAGAGGCTTAATCAGCAGTTTCGAGCGGTCAAACAATTTGTATTTCGATTCCATGTATCGGCCATCACCCGGGGAATAATGTTTCCAGAATCTCGTCGCGGCAGAGGAAGTTGGGAATGATGTAATCCGCTCCAACGCCGGCCAGGCGTTCGCGCTTCCATTCATCCACCTTCAGGCATTCGGGTTCGTCGCTGGCCACGCCCACCGCCGTGCCGCCGACTTCCTTGACGTTTTCGATCTCCACGTAGCCGTCGCCGAAGCCCAGCAGTTCATCGCCGCGGCATTCCATGGAGCCGATCATCTGCTGGATCAGCATGGCCTTTGAAAAACTCCTGTAGTCGTCCTGGGCGCCGTAAATGCGGCCGTCGAAATAAGGCGTGATCTCGAGCAGGCCCGCCTCCTCAACCGTGTAAGCGTGGTCTGTGCCGCTGGCCACATAGAGCTTGTAAGCGCGCTCCTTCAGGGCGTCAAGCAAAACGCGGGCGCCCGGTACGAGATACTTCTCGGGCGATTCCTTCCCCTGCCGCAACGCTTCGCGCCGGTGGCGGATCTTTTCCATCAGGCGGTCATGATACATCTTCTTGTAAGCCAGCGGCTCAAGTGGTTGCCCGCCGCGCGACTTCACCTGTTCGGCGAGTTCGATCATCTGATAGATCGTCTGCCTGCCGGTCAGCCGCGCCACATAGTCTTTCACCAGCGCCCCAATATCCCTCTCGCTTTCGCCCGTCTTCAGCTCCGCCAGAATCTCCACCATCATGGGAACCATCACCTCCATCCATCCCGCGCGAAGCAGAGACAGCGTGCCGTCAAAATCAAAAAGGATGACCCGTGTTTTCTGCGATGGATATCCGGGATGGAGACACTCAATCATGTGATGGGGCCTCGGCCTTGCGTTATCGTTTCCCGATGAGACTCGGGACCCTTCAAAGCTGCTGACACAAGCGATTATATTAGGCTCCGGCCTGCGCGCGTGCAACACCGGCGGAGTCAGCGGTGCGGTGGTTCGGTGATGAAGCGGATTTGCGGCGGGGCGGGCCGCTCAGGGAGGGAAGACGGGTGTTCCTGCCATGATTGAAGCTGCCGCCTGAGCGATGCGAGATCGACGCCTTCGAATTCCGCACCGAAGGGCATGAGTTTCGAGCAGCCCTTTGCCAGCAGCGAGCGGAACCCGGTGGCGTTGCCGCGCGCTTGATGATGGAACGCCGCCGCCACCTGGATGAGGCCGTGAAGGAAGGTCTTGCGGTCGCCGGTTGCTTTCAGCCACACGGCCTCGAGTGCTTCATGGGCTTCAAAGTAGCGCCGCGCGTTGAAGAGGCGGATGCCCTCGAGAATTCCTTGCTCCATCGCGTTCTCAATTTTATGGAAAACAGCTAATCGTAAATTTTACCCAATGTGTCAGAATGGGACAGTTTTTTGAAAATCCTGAATTTTAAAGCCCGATAAATTTTGTAAGTGTATCTATATCAATAACATGGAAATTTATCGATTTCCGGTTCAAAATCCCATGCGTCCCATATTTGGGCTAGGCGGCTTGTATAGTAGCCTAGACTATGCGGCCTAGTGTACAGCCCCGGGCGCGCCCTCGCCAGACGCTCACTGCGCATCCTTCTCGTCTTCGCCGGCAGGTGCGGCAACGGGCGCAAACGCTCCCCGCCGCACCTCGGGGTAGGGCACCTGCCACCCGCGCGCCTCGTGCCACAGGATGCGATTCAGCGTCTGGCTGGGCACATCGTCCGGCACATTGAAATCCATTTTCATCGACGCCACGGCCGCCTTGCGCTCGGGTCCCTTCAGCGCATCGAGCGACGGGTTCATCTGGTAGATCGACTGTTTTGGTTCCACGGCCGTATACGGAGCGTCGTCCGGCGTCATCTGGAAGCTATTCCGCATATCGTCTGAAATCATGTCGAAGATGGACATAGTGGGCAGGCCCAGCATGCGCTCTATCGTTTTCACCATGCTCACGTGCGAGTAATAAGTCGAATCCACCGCGCCGCGCCGCGTATAAGGGCTGATAGCCAGGGCCACGGTACGATGTCCGTCCACATGGTCGATTCCGGCCTGGGCGTCGTCTTCCACCACAAAGATGGCCATATTTTTCCAGAAGCGCGACCGCGTAAGCCCCGCCACCACTTGTCCCAGCGCCCAGTCGTTGTCGGCCACCATGGCTTTGGGCGTCGAGACGCCCGGCCTCGTGCCCGCCGTGTGGTCGCTAGGCAATTGCATCATCACCAGGCTGGGCATCTCGCCGCTCTTTTCCCAGCCGCTCAGGTAATTTAGAAAGATTTGCGCCCGCACCACGTCGGGCACGGCCAGCGTCCAGTAGGGAAAATCGTGCACCACAATTTTGTCGAACGACGGCGTGGGCGCCTGCTCATGGAAGCGCCCCGCAAAATCCTCGCCCGCTTTCCACGCGGCCAGGTTCCGGGCGCGCTCGCGGATGCTCATCTCGCCGTGCGGAACGGGCACGTATTCGCCAAAGTCCGCCACCGTCACCTTGTGGGCCTTCGCCTCGTTCCAGATAAATCCGCTGCTGGCGGGCGCGATGGGGTCGGCTCCGTCATAGGGATAGCTGCGTCCCTGGTAGCCGGGCCAGTAGGTGTAATCGGTTTCGGCGGCCTGGGTCAGCCACTGGTGTCCGTCGGCGCTGTTGCCGCCCGAGGCGTAAAAGTTGTCGAGCAGCACAAACTGTTCGGCCAGGCGGTGCTGGTTGGGAGTCACGTCCCGGCCGTATTGCACCAGCGTCGGATCGCTGTTGCCCTGGCTCATGTCGCCGAAAACCTGGTCGTACGATCGGTTCTCCTTGATGATAAACACCACGTGATGGATCAGCGAGGGATCGCCCGCGCGCAGCGGAACGGGCAGCGGCTTCATGTTGGGCCGGCCGGGCTCGAGGGCGGTGGGGGCGGTTGCGCCCGGGGTGTTGGCCAGGGCCAGGTGGTTGTTGTGCGCCACGGCTTTCGAATAGCCTTGCAGTTGCGCGGCGTCGGGCACGTGGATCACTTCCACCGAGGAGCGGTCGGAATGCACGTAGCGGCGCGTCGGTCCCGGCAGAATATTCAGACCTTCGCCGCGGGCCATTCGTTCGATGTCATAAGGATCTCCGCCCGGCCCCACGCCCATCAGGTTGGCCACCAGCAGGTACTGGCCGCCGGCGCCGAGGCGCAGGTCGTTGGGATACCAGGCGGTGGGAATCAATCCTTCAATCCGCCCGTCGCGGGCGCCGATCACGGCCACGGCGTTGATGCCGCCGCAGGCCACGTAAAGCGTCTTTCCGTCGGCGCTCACGGCCAGGGCGTTGGGCGCGACGCCTTCCGCATTCTTCTGGAAGGGATGGATGGCAAAGGTGTGCGCCACGCGGTTTGTTTGGGTGTCAATCACCGTTACCGTGTCGGAATTGCTGTTGGCCACGTAGAGGCGGGCGCGCGGCTCGTCCCAGGCGAGGGCGGTCGGATGCAGGCCGGTTCGGATGGTGTGGGTCACCTGCATGGTGGCGAGATCAACGCGGCTCACCGTTCCGGTTGAAGCAATGCCGCGCGCATCCACCACCGCGCGGTCGGCGCCGGGACGCATGCCGGTGGTGCGGGTCAAATCCTGCGCTTCAGGAAAGCGCCCGCCCCAGTTGGAGACATAAGCCACCGTGCCCGCGCTGTTGAGGCGCACGCCAAAAGGCGCGATGCCCGTCCTCACTGTGCCTTTCACCTTGCCGGAATCGAGATCGACCACGGCAAGGGAATCGTTGAAGGTGAGGGCCACACCCGCCATCCGTTCGCCCGCGGCGTTTTTCTCACTGGCGGCGGAAACCTGGCCCACGGCAAAAGTGCCCAGGCGGCTGGCAATCACTTTCACCTGCGCGCCGCTGATGCGCACAAGCTGGATGGCGGTTTCGCGCTTGCCCTGGAAAGTTCCTCCGATGGCGGCGTTCATCAGCGGCTCGCCGCTCACGGGGTCGAGCGCCAGGCCCTGCATGCCCGGGTTGCGTCCGCCGTGGATGATTTCCAGCACCTTGTTGGCCCGCCAGTCAAGCTTGTAAACGATGCCGGAATCGAGCGCCACGTAGATCACGTTGCTAGTGGCGCCAAACATCGCGGCATGCACCCGCCCGCTGAAAACGCTTTGCGCGCCCGCCGGAGTGATCGACTGTCCCGTGGTCACAACGCCGGGCTTCACTACCGCGCGCACCGGCCAGTGCGGCTCCTGGCACAAAGCGGAACTCGTGATCATTACAGTCGCGATGAGTGCCATGCCGGTTTGCAGCAGCGAAGCCGCCAGCAGTTGTTTCAGTTTCACGATGGATCCCTCCTCGATGTTTCTTTGCCTTTGTAGCGGCGGCCTTCAGGCCGGCAGGCGCCGTTTAGCAGGTTGTTGTAAAAGCAACCGTCATGCTGAGCGGAGCGAAGCATCTGCTGTACCTTATCAAAAATGAATAAAGCAGATCCTTCGCTTCACTCAGGATGACGTGACACACAATGTCGGCCCTTACGTCATTTTGCGAAAGGGCCCCGATTCATCGGGGCCGTAAAAGCGCGCCACCATCGCCGGGCTTCAGCCCCTGAGCGTAGCGCCGGCATCCTGCCGGCCCTGATAAAAATGCCGCCGGGACGGCGGCGCTACTGCTTCCCGCCGGCCGAAGGCGGGAGCACGCTCCCGCACTCCAAGGTCGCATTCGCGACGCGTAACGCGAACTACGATGCCTTCGGACCCATCATCAATACGGCAGACGATGATATCACCGCCGCGCCGTGATATTTCGAACTAAAACCACCAGAATGGAGCAACGATGTTACGGCGTGATGACAAGGGTGGAAGAGGAGGTTAAAGGCAGGGTACTGGTGTAGACTCACGCTTCAGGCGAATCGCATACGTCGCAAGGACCGTGATGAGGGTGCGAGTCGCGAGAGTGCGGAACTAAAGTACTATTGACGAGTTAGCAATGGAATTGTCTAATTCGGGAAGGTTACATTCGGGGATTCCACAACGATCCGCCCAGCGCGGCAAGTCTTCTGGAGTCTTGGCTAGGGCCGCGGCTTGGAATCGCAGTGAACAGGAATGAGAAACCAATCTCTCGACATTCTCCGGGGAATCGCAATCTTGCTGGTTGTAGGGTACCACTTCAGCCGCATTCCTCTTCTTTTCAACTTCGGATGGACCGGCGTAGACCTGTTTTTCGTCCTCAGCGGGTATTTGATCTCCGGCCTGTTATTCTCAGAATACAAACGGTCAGGGCGTATAAACGCCCCAAGGTTTTGGATTCGTCGCGGTTTCAAAATCTATCCGTCGTTCTACGTTATGATGGCAGTCACCGCGGCTTCTCTCTATGCAGCATCGGGGCACTTACACTCGGGGATTTTAGAAGAGTGCCTTTTTGTTCAGAATTACGGGCCGCACATTTGGGACCATACGTGGTCGCTGGCGGTGGAGGAGCACTTCTATTTACTTCTGCCACTTCTGCTTCTTGCCTTAGTTAAATTCTCACCAAACCGTGTAGATCCATTCGCCAGCCTTCCCCGCATTTTCGTGTTTCTTGGCTTCGTCTGTCTTGCTCTCAGGTTCATCGGGCGTGCGGAAGGAATGAACTGGGTAGCGCTCCATTCCGAGACGCACCTCAGGATCGACTCTCTGTTTGCGGGCGTATTCCTGGGTTACATAAAGCATTTCCGCCAGGGGACGTTCGCCTTGTTGACCCGAAAGCCCCTGTGGGTGCCAGGGATACTTTTTCTCCTTCCGGCAACAATGATGCCGGCGTACAACCCGTTTATGAATGTCTGGGGGCCCACCATGTTGTATATGGGTTACGGCTGCGTCCTTCTATCGATGGTTGAAAGGCTGCCGTCAAAGGGCCTGCTGGCAAGAGGAACATCGTACATTGGCAGGTATTCTTATTCCATCTATCTGTGGCATGGACTGGCATGGCCGTTGCTGTTCAGGGGCCGGTTCGACCTTCGTTTTCTTGTTCTAGGGGTGCTCGTCTCGATCCCGTGCGGAATCGTACTTTCCAAGATGATTGAGATGCCTGCGTTACACTTCCGAGAGAAGCTGTTTCCATCGAGGTCAGTCAAAGCCGTAGCTATTCATCCTCAACTCGTCCTAAGCAACTGAAGGCCCCGCCGCGTGCCCCATACCTCCGCTGTCTGGAATGTATGCGCACTTCTTTCTGCTGAACATCCATGTGCCGCGCACTGCGCGGCCCGCAGACATCCAACGACGATGTCTGCGACAAGCGCCATGCCGGTTTGCAGAAGCGGAGTTGCCAGCAGATTTTTCAATTTCACGATCGATTCCTCCTCGGTGTTGCGTCGTGCAAGGGTAGCGCAGAGTGGTTCTGTAACCCTGCGGCTTTTGATCTTAGGGGTAGCGTGGACCTCCGATTTTGAGGTCCGCGGTTCCCTCTTCCGTAGCGCCGGGATCTTGCCGGCCCTGAAAGGTGCCGCCGGGACGGCGGCGCTACTGTGAAAGGGCCCCGATTTATCGGGGCCGCAAAAGCGCGTCCTCATCAGCGGGCTTCAGCCCCTGAGCGTAGCGGCGGCTTTATGCCGCCATCGGCCCCCAGGACGTGGCGAGGTAAACTCGCCGCTACTGCATCTGCCCAACATTAACGGGTGGCGTATATGTTCCGCACTCTTGAATGTATGCGTACTTCTTTCTGTCGAATCATCATCTGCTACGCACGCGGGTGGCGCATACGTTCCGCAGTTGGGAATGTATGCGTCATTCGGGTGATGCAGGACGTCACAATCCCCGGGGGAAAAATTATTACAGCCTGCAATCGCACACATCGCAAAGACCGCGACGTGTGCGCCACCCGCGGGCCCGCAGACATCCAACAATGATGTCTGCGCCAGCCGCGGAGGGGCAAAAGAGGAAATTCCGGTTTAAACTCTCATCAGCAGGGGTCCATAGAAGAGGGGCAGGACAAGTAAATGAGAAAAGTAATCTTCGCAATCAACATCACCCTGGATGGCTGCTGCGACCACGACAAAGTCATTGGTGATGATGAAACGCTTGAATATTTTATGGACCTCATGCGGGATGTTGACCTGCAGGTCTTTGGGCGCAAAACCTATGAATTGATGGTTCCTTATTGGCCGGATATCGCAAAGAACCCTGCTGGAGAAACAAAGGCAACCAGGGAATTTGCCGAAGCATTTGTTTCCATCGACAAAATTGTTTTTTCACAATCATTGGAGGGCGTTGAAGGAAACAATACCAGAATTGTTCGTGCGAACCTGCAGGGCGAAATCCTTAAATTGAAACAGGAACAAGGCAAAAATATTATAGTCGGTGGTGTAAGCATTCCTTCACAGCTTATCGAGCTTGGCCTGGTGGATGAATATCGTTTTGTCGTTAGCCCCATCGTTGCAGGAGAAGGGAGACGGCTGTTGGAAGGGATGAGCCTGCCGGAGAGATTACAACTGAAACTTGTTGAGTCAAAGATTTTCGAATCAGGATGTGTGGCGCTTCGTTACGTGAAACAGTGACAGCGGGTCGCGCATACGTTCCGCCTTCTGGAACGTATGCGCACTTCTTTCTGCTGAATGATCAGGCGCCGCGCACGGCGCGGCCCGCAGACATCCACTGACGCTGTCTGCGCCACCCGCCCATCTCATTTAATCATTATGTGCGTCTGCAAAAGCTCGACGTCCGATGGCACAGAAGCGCGTTCGCTTTGCTCAGCGGTAATAAAAACGTCACAATCCTTCGACGTAGTGACCACCTTCAACACGCCTTTCTGGTTCTTGTCCACACGGATAGCGCCCTGTTTCTCTGCGTCCCCGCCGTTTGGGCGAATCCAAACAATGTAGTCACTCGCGGGAGGAGACAGGCGCGCCGGATCAGCAAGATTGAACACCTTTATTTCCAGCTTCGTGTTTCCGTTAGCTTTGTCTATTTGGACTTTTACAAGCCCGGTCGCTGCCGGAACGCTGTTGCTGGCTGTCATGTGGTATTCCTTAACCGAAGACCACGGCCATGTGGCCAGCAACAAGACTATTAGGGGTATGCTTTTCATCTTCGCGTCCTCCGAAAAGTTTCTCTCGCTGCCTGGTAGCGAGGGAAATCTGGGTTCGATCCGTACATCCACCCAGCTACCCACCTACACTTTAACCAGGATTCCCACTTTGGGTTCCCGGGCAGGTGTCGGAGCAATTACAGGTTTTTTGATTCTTCATCTCCATCAATAATCTGAGCATTCTAGCGGAGGCGCGTCTGTTCAGTTTTGCTCACTTTGGTAAATAAATCCTCCCGTGCCGTAATCTGCCGCGCGTGGCATTCGGTCCGGAATCAACAATTTGGCTTACGGCGATCGAAAATATACGCCCACTTGGGTGGAGGCGAACACCGTGGGATTTCAAATTCCAGATTCAAGATTCCAAACGGGCGGGTCGCGCATACGTTCCGCCCTCTGGAATGTATGCGGCAATTCGGAATCGTCCCAATCTCGGCAGACGATGATATCACCCCGCGACCTGCTCTACCGATGGGCTATTTGCCATAGACGGCTTGGTGCCAGTAGGCCTGGTGGCCGATGTAGTCGTCATCGGGCAGGTTGGCAATAATCAGCCGGCGGAGCTTGAGCGCGTCGATGGGGGCCTCCTCTTCGTAAAGCACCTCGCCACTGGGGCTGATGAGGACGGTGTAGGGAACGGCGCCCTTCCACTTGGGATTAAACGCCGCCATCAGATCGTAAATCTGCGGCGCGCCGAAAATCAGGTTTTCACTGGTGGCGTGGTCGTTCTGCAACTCGCGCATGACGCCCGCCTTTTCGTCCGGATAGTTGACGCTCACCGTCACCAGCTGGAACGGGCGGTGGCCGTACATGCGGTACATGGTTTCAAAAAGCGGAAGCTCTCTCACGCAGGGGCCGCACCAGGTGGCCCAGAAATCAACCAGCAGCAGCTTGCCGGTGTTGTTCTTGCGCAGTGCGCTGAGGTCGGCGGCCAGGGCCGGCTTCACGGTCACGGGCTGCTTTTCAATGCGCGACATTTCCTCGTCGCTCGCCGCCTCCTTGTACATCCACTTGGTGGAACAGCCGATGGCGGGTGTGACGGGCATCTCAACGGGCTTGCCGGCCAGCACCTCGTCGATGGCGATTCGCGCATCCTGCCGGGTGACGTACTGCGGGCGCGGATTATTGTCAACACGGCCGTCGTAGAGCAGCTTGCGCTCCGGCCCAAAGACGAAAACGTGCGGAGTGGCCACCGGGCCGTACTCGCGGGAAACCTTCTGCGTCTCGCCGTCATAAAGGTAGGGGAAATTGAAGTGCCGGTAGGCGGCGCGGACCTTCATCTCGGCAAACGAATCGCTCACGTCCGTGTAACCGAGTTCGTCCAGCTGGATGGCTTTGGGATTGTTGGGCTGGATGGCGACAAAGTCCACGCTCTGTCCCTTGAAGCCGTCCACAAGCCGATGGATGCGCGTTTCATAGAGCTGCGCCATCGGGCAATGATCGCAGGTGAAAATCACCACCAGCACTTTGGCGGAGGCGTAGTCCTTCAGGCAATGGGTCTTGCCGTCAATGCCCGGCAGGCAGAAGTCGGGCGCCGGGGAACCAATGGCCAGCGCCGGCGGCGTTTCCTGCCCTGCCAGCGGCCCGCAAAAAACGGTGATGGCAAAGCTCAGAGCCAGGATGCTCAAGGTGCGGCGAAACATGTGCGTGACCTCCCGCTTGGGATGGCGTCGGCAACGCCCCGAAAAGGATGCGTCCTATGTTATACCAGGTTGCAGGGATTCGAAACGGGACTTGTGCCCGGGAAACGTGCGCCTTGTGACCTCACGCTTTCCGCGGTGACGGAAGCCGGCCCGTTGGTCGACAGAAGGGTAGTGACTCAGTTTGATTTGTGGCACGGGCGTCCTCGCCCGTGCTGCGGTCAAAAGCCACGGCCAGAATGGCCGTGCCACAAAATAGGAACCAAACCGAGTTACCATCGCCGGAAGCCTTGAGTTTTTGGAAGCGAAGGGAATAATATACGGCTGCACGACACGCCTTTCGAGGGAGGGTGGTCATGGTCAATCGAAGAGAGTTTCTGGCGTCCATGGCGGCTGCTGCATCAGCGGCGCCGCTGGCGGGCGCGCGGCCTGCTGTTTCTTCTTCCGGCTTATCAAGCCCAGCGGCGGGCGGTGGGGCTGCGCTGGCCATCAACGGCGGAACGCCGGTGCGCGAAAAGATGCTGCAGGTGGCCGAGTGCGGCATGGGCACCGAATATTACGGCGGCGAGGAACGCGGCCGTGTGGACGACGTGATTGCCTCGCGCAGCCCCTTCCGCTGGTACGGTCCCGGACCCAATCCGCCCATGCAGTGCGCCAACTTTGAGAAGGCGTTCGGCCGGCGGATGCGGCGCCGCTTCGTGCTGGGAGTGACTTCCGGCACGGCGGCGCTGCAGTGCGCCATGGCGGCGCTGGGGCTCGGCCCGGGCGATGAGATGATCCTTCCGGCGTGGACGTGGTATTCGTGCTACAACGCCATCGTGCTGGCGGGGGCGCTGCCGGTGTTTGCGGAAATTGACGAGTCGCTCAACATCGATCCGGATGACATTGAACACCGCATCACGCCGCAGACCAAGGCGATCATGGCCGTGCATCTCGAGGGCTGCCCGGCCGACCTTGGCCGCATTCTCCCCATCGCGCGCAAGCACGAGCTGAAAGTTCTCGAAGACTGCGCGCAGAGCCTGGGGGCGGATTACAAGGGCAGGCCCGTAGGCTCCATCGGCGACATCGCCATTTACAGCTTCCAGTTCTGCAAGACCATCACCTCGGGCGAGGGCGGCGCCGTGGTCACCGACGATCCCGTGCTGTTTGAGCGAGCCTGCCGCTTCCACGACATGGGGCTGCTGCGGCCTGCGCTGAAAAAGGAGCTGGGCGGCGAACGGGTCCCGGCATTTGCTGGCACAAACTTCCGCATGAGCGAGCTGACCGGAGGAGTGATGGATGCGCAGCTGGCCAAGCTCGACACGATTGTGGCGGCCCTCAGGCAGAATGGCCGCCGCGTCTACGAAGGTCTGCGCGATTTGCCGGACCCCCGCTACCGGCACTCGCCCGATCCCGACGGCGATTTGAAGGAAAGGATTTATCTCGGCTTCGCCACGCGCCAACAGTGTGCCCGCTACGTCAAGGCGATGCGGGCGGAGAACATTCCCGCCGGGCCGCCCGCCGGTTCGGCGATCCTTCCCATCACCCCGCAGGTGAAAAACAAGGTCACCGCTCACCCGGCGTGGCCTTCCTTCACCACCGCGCGCGGACGCGAGATCCAGTACGGCGCCGAAGCCTGCCCGCGAACCCTCGACATTCTGCATCGTTTCGCGGCCGTACCCATTGATCCAAAATTCACGGAGCAGGATACGCGCGACATCGCCGCCGCCATCAACAAGGTCTATCCGGCTGTCATGAACGGATGAGCCGCCCGTGGGTGGCGCGCACATCGCCCTCTTTGGGATGTGCGCAAACCGCGAAGACGGCGTTTCAGTGGGTGGATCTGTCGCGTGATTGGTGCTGGAGGGGGGAGTCGAACCCCCACGCTCTTTTGGAGCGCCAGATTTTGAGTCTGGTGCGTCTGCCAGTTCCGCCACTCCAGCAGGGCGAAGCAAGAAATTATCCCACGGCCACTTGCGGGGAGTCAATCGCGCGGCGGTCGCGGCGGGGGCGCAGTTTGGATCCTGTTTTGTGGCACGGCCATCCTGGCCGTGTCTTTTGACCGCAGCACGGGCGAGGACGCCCGTGCCACAAATCAAACTGAGTCACTTTCGCGGTACGTCGCGCGGGCAAAGAGCTTGAATTTGCAGCACCCATGAACAATACTGTGCAGGCGGCCCCAGGTTTTTTCTTTCAGGAGCAGGATAGATGGGCCGAATCCTGCATTGTGAATGCAAACGGGAGGTTTCATCATTCAACCCGGTCATGGGCCTGTACGAAGACTTCATCGTCACTCGTGGAGCAGAACTTCTTGCCTGCCGCACCCGATGCCGGCGGCCTGTTTTCCCGCTCGATGACATTGTAGAATGGATTCCCATGCCGCACATTTTCGAACGGAGGAACCGCCGACATCATGAAGATCCGTGAAATTCGAGCCGCCGGGCTGCGAGGCCGGACACCCAAAGGCGGCTGGACAAACGAGCCCGACCCGCAGGATTGCATCCACACCCTGATCGCCGTGCTTACGGACGAAGGTGTGACCGGCTGGGGCAGCGCATTCACCAATGACGATCTGGTTCGCGGCGCGTTAGCAGTGCTGCGCCCACTTTACGAAGGCCGGAACGCTCTGGAGCCCGAGCGAACGAGCGAGATCCTGCACCAGAACACCTTCTGGCTGGGGCGCGGCGGCTCCATCACCCACACCATCAGCGGCATCGACATCGCATTGTGGGACATTCTGGGGCAGGCCACGTCGCAGCCGGTCGGACGCCTGCTGGGAGGCCGCTACCGCGATCGCGTCCGGCCTTACGCTTCGCTGCTGATGCAGGAGCCTGACCGCATGGCCGGAGAGTTGGCCCCTCTCAAGGAGCAGGGGTTTCGCGCCTTCAAGATCGGTTGGGGACCTTTTGGGCGGCACGACGCGGCAACCGACGAGGCCATCGTCTACGCGGCGCATGAAGCGATTGGCGGCGACTGCCTTCTGATGGTGGATGCCGGGGCCAGCGATGCCTTCTGGCCGCAGGATTACAAGTGGGCGTTGAGGACCGCCGAGATGCTGGCCGAATATGATGTTGCGTGGTTTGAGGAACCTTTGCCGCCGGATGCACTGGATGATTATGTGGCGCTGCGCCGCCAGTCCCGCGTGCCGATTGCCGGCGGCGAAGTGCTGACGCGGCGGCAGTCATTCCAGCCCTGGCTGCGGGCGGGCGCCTTCGATATTGTCCAGCCGGACGCGACCAAAGTGGGTGGGCTGAGCGAGTCGCGCCGCATTGCCTGGATGGCGGAGGAACACGGCGCGCGGATGATCCCGCACGGGTGGAACACCGCCGTGGGCCTTGCTGCTGACCTGCAACTGGCCTCGGCATTCCCCAATATGGACCTGGTGGAGTACCTCACCGGCTCTCCTTTTATTGATGAGTTGGTCAAAGAACCCTGGAAGCTCGACGCGGAAGGTATGCTGGCGATTCCGGAACGGCCGGGCCTGGGAATTGAGATGGATCTCAAGGTGCTGGAAGAGCTTTCGGGCCTGAAGTCGTTTCTCGATTGAATGAACCGCGGCCATGCTCAAGCCCGGCGCTGGCGGGCGATCCCGCGATGGGCGATGACATCATGGGCCCGCCGGAATCGCAGGCCGGCCTGCCGGCAATGACCAGAACCGGTTCCAGTATGTGCCAGCCACGTGCAGGCGCCGGGGCGCAGTGAAACGCGCGGACAGCCGGATTTTGGGGTAGAATTTGACATCGGCAGGCGGATGGTTCATCTTCATTTTATCCGCAGTTTACGGGCTTTTATAAGACGATGAAAAAGATCCAGATTTACGACACGACCCTGCGGGACGGCTCGCAGGGCGAAAACATCTCCTTTTCGCTGGAAGACAAGCTCCGCATCGTTCGCAAGCTGGACGACCTGGGCGTGGATTACATCGAGGGCGGCTGGCCGGGTTCCAACCACAAGGACCTGGAGCTCTTTCGCCACACCCAGGGATTGAAGCTGCAGCACGCCAAAATGGCGGCCTTTGGCAGCACTCGCCACCCGCGATACCCGGCGGACCAGGATCCCAACCTGAAGGCGCTGGTGGAAGCCAACACTCCGGTGGTGACCATTTTCGGCAAAAGCTGGGACCTGCACGTGAAGATAGCTCTGGGCATTTCGCTGGAGGAAAACATCGGGCTGGTGCGCGAGTCGGTGGCCTTCCTGAAATCGCGCGGCAAGGAAGTGATCTACGACGCCGAGCATTTCTTTGACGGCTTCAAGGCCGATTCCGAACATGCGCTGGCCACGCTGAAGGCCGCGGAAGAAGCGGGCGCCGATGTGATTGTGCTGTGCGATACCAACGGCGGCACGCTGCCCTCCGACATTCTCGATCGCTACCTGCGCGCGGCAGAGCACGTGAAAACGCCCCTGGGCATCCATACGCACAACGACGGCGAGATGGCCGTGGCCAATTCCGTGGTGGCCGTGCAGGCCGGGGCCATTCAGGTGCAGGGAACCATCAACGGTTACGGCGAGCGCTGCGGCAACGCCAACCTCTGCTCGGTGATTGCCAACATTGAGCTGAAGCTCGGAATGACTTCGATCGGCAAAGAAAACCTGAAGCACCTGACGGAAGTTTCGCACTACGTCAGTGAGCTGGCCAACCTGCTGCCGCGCAACGATCAGGCCTATGTGGGTAAAAGCGCTTTTGCCCACAAGGGCGGCATCCACGTGAGCGCGGTGATGAAGGATGCCACCGCCTATGAACATATCGACCCGGCGGTGGTGGGCAACGCGCGGCGCGTGCTGGTGTCGGAACTGTCAGGGAAGAGCAACATTCTTTATAAAGCCGCCGAGCGCGGGCTGAAGATTGACAAATCCAGCGCCGCCGCCAAGGTGGTGGTTGAAAAGCTGAAGGAGATGGAACACTACGGCTACCAGTTTGAGGGCGCCGAGGCGTCGTTTGAAGTTTTGTTTGACAGGCTGGTGCACGAAACCAAAGCCCTTTTTGAGCTGGACGGATTCCGGGTGATTACGGAAAAGAAGGGCGCCGGCGGGTCCTATTCCGAGGCGGTGATCAAGCTGCGCGTGGACGGAACCGAAGAACATACGGCGGCGGAAGGTTCGGGGCCAGTGAGCGCGCTGGACAACGCCCTGCGGAAATCACTGACCACCTTTTTCCCCTGCATCCGGGACGTTCGCCTGACCGACTACAAGGTGCGCGTGCTGAATTCCGAGGGCGGCACCGACGCCAAGGTGCGCGTGTTGATCGAATCGAGCGACGGGCAGGAAAGCTGGGGAACGGTGGGCGTTTCTGAAAACCTCATCGAGGCCAGCTGGCAGGCCCTGGTGGACAGCATTACCTACAAGCTGAAGAAAGAATACGGCCCGCAAAAGAAGGAAGGCTCTGCGGAAAACTCCGGGGCAAATGAGCCGGGGTCTGATCCCAAAGAACCCGTCGGCTCCAAGCATTCCTGACGCGCGGGCAATCGCATAAACATCCTGCCTTTTTCACCACCGGCGAACCTTTTACTTTCTCACTGCCCAGGCCAGGCCGTCCGGGCCGCGCTGCGTCTGGATGCGCCCAACCTCTTTGAGCGTTTTCAGGTCGATGACGGCCACGTAATTGTCGGGGCTGCAGGAAATGTATGCGCGCGAGCCATCCGGCTGCATCAGAATGCCCCCGGCGCCGTGGCCCAGTTTCAGGCGCTTCACTTCGCGGCGCGTTGCGGCATCGAAGATGGCCACATCGCCGTCGTTGCCGGCCAGCCGGGAGACGAAGACGTACTTTCCATCGGGCGTGAACTTCAAACGGTTGGCGCGCGTCAGGTGGGCATCGAGCGTCTGCACCACCTTCCTTTCGGCGATGTTGATGATGGAGACCGTGCCGTCCTCTGCGGCCGCGGACCACAGTTCCTTGCCGTCGGGCGAAACGTCAAAGCCCTCGGTTCCCATGCCGGTGTGGACGACGGTTTCCTCCCAGCCCTGGGCGCCGCGCGGCGGCCCGGGAGCGTTGGATTTTGCCTCTTTATCAATAATGCTGATGGTGCCCGAGTTGACGTTCGAAGTATAGATGCGGTCGAGGTTTTTGGAGACCACGATCATGTGGGTGCGGTCCTGCCCGGTGCCCAGAATCCAGTCGATTTTCCTCGTGGCAGGGTTGTAGCGGCCGAAGACTTTGTTGACTTCCGCCGTGAAGTACAGCTGGCCGCCGGCAAAGTCCAGGCCGTGAGGCCCTTGTAACGGGGTGAGATCGATCAGCGGTAATGCTTTCTGCGCGACGAGGTCCGCGACGGAGATCGTGTGGTAGGCCCCAAAGCCATAGTTGGAAATGTAAGCCAGTTTCCCGTCAGACGATGCGGTCACTTCATGCGGATCGTTCCCGGCGGGAATTTTGGCCACCACTTGCAGCGTGGCCGGGTCGACGATCTCAAGGGTGTGGGACTGTTTGGCAAGCACCAGCAGGGCCGGTGAAGGCGTGTTCGCGGCCCAAAGCGTTGCGGCGCCCAGGCACGCCATCAGAACGGCAAAAGACAATCGAGCTTTCATCAGACGTTCACACCTCCATCCATGGTTTTGTAATCCCCGCTATCGTTTGGGAAGCAAGGCCGCCAGGGATGACTGAGCCCGTTGGCAGCTGCGGTTGATTCTACCTCCAACAGCTTCATGCGGCGACCCTTTCATTACGGTGCGCGTTTGTTCAGGCTTGGGATCAGGCCGGGAGAAATACAAAGAGGGGACCGCGGAGGTCAGGATACGTGAGCGGGGCTTGCAGCCGGCGCCTTTTTCGGTGCGCGGGCGGTGAGCATCAGGACAAACCCGACGACGGCCGCCACCATCAGAGTGATCATCATGCCGGTGTCATTGGCGACGTGCGCAAAAGCTCCGGCAATAGATCCGCCAACAAAGGTACCCAGAAACTGCATGCTGTTATAGACGCCCAGCGCGCTGCCTTGGGCGGTTTCCGGGCCTGCTTTGCTAACCATGCTCGGCAGCATGGGCTCCAGGCCGGTAAATCCAATGTAGAAGAGGGTTCCGCCGGCCAGAATCGCTGCCAGGTGAGTGGGGTCGAGCCCCATCAGCCGGGGACGGAAAAGAAGAATGGCGCTCGGCAGGAAGACGAGAAAGGCGATGGCTGCCAGCGGCCTGGCCATCCCGTGGTCGGCCCCGCGGCTAAAGGCGAACATGGTAAAGGCGCTGATGAAAATCATGGGCAGGAGAAGCTCGTAATATTGCGTCATCTTCATGTGGTAGCGGGTGGTGACGACGAGCGGGAAATAGAAGAAAAATGTGCTCATGAAGAAATTCATCAGGAAGCCGCCTGCGTCAAGAGCCAACAGGGTTTTGATCCTCAGGATATCGCCCAGCGGCGTGGGTGCGGCGCCCGAGGGAGGCGTTTCCGGGAGGTAGCGTAACAGGAGCATGTCTGTGCTGATGCCCAACACACCCGTGATCCAGAAGAGCGACGCGGTGCCAAAAACGCCGGCGATAATGGGGCCGGCGATGACGCCGATAATAAAGGCCGCTCCGATGGGAATGCCGAGCACGGCCATGGCGGTGGAACGGCGCTCGGCCGGGATGTGGTCTGCGACCGTGGCAAAGGCCACGGAGATGATGGCGCCGCCGCCCTGCACCAGCCGGCCCGCGATCAGCACGCCGATCTGCATGGCGGAAGGAAACAGGTGCGGCACCGCGCAGATAAAAGACCCCAGGCTGAAAAGGGCCATTCCCAGGATCAGGACTTTGCGCCGGCCGATGCGGTCTGAAAGGCGGCCGAGGGGAATTTGCAGGATGGCCATGGTGAGGCCGTAGGAGCCGAAGGCAAATCCCGCCAGGAAGCGCGAATGGGTAAACCTCAGCCCGTAAAGCGTAAAGACCGGGAGAACCAGGAAGAGGCCCAGCATCCGCAGGCCGACCACGCTGGCAAGCGTCAGCAGGATTTTCTTTTGGAGACGGGTGAAAGGAACGCGATCGGTTTTTGGTTTTCTCGCCATCTCAGTGCAGGGAAATCAACCGGGCCCGAAACCTTTCAAGCCTCAAGGGCCCGCCTTGGGGGTCCGCAACCCGTGCCGTATCAGTTGGATGGAATGCCGATTACCGCCCCACAAACTCCGCTTGGACAGCCTGAGGAATGATGCCGGCTTCGAAGCCGCGGTCCAGCAAAGTTTGCACGGCCCGGCGGCCCTTTTCGCCGTAATCGAGCGTCCATTGGTTGACGTACATTGAAACAAAGTGTTCGGCAGTTGCCGGTTCAAGCCCCCGGGCAAAATTCAAGGCGTATTCCAGAGCCTCCTCGCGATGTTCGAGGCCATAGGCGATGCTCTCACGAAGCAGTTCGTCAGCCCGGCGGATGATTTCCGCATCAAGCTTGCGCCGGATGACGTTACCGCCCAGAGGCAGGGGCAATCCAGTTTCATTCTTCCACCAGACGCCCAGGTCCACCGTCCTGGTGAGCCCGTAACTTCCGTAAGTCAACTGGCCCTCGTGGATGACCACGCCGGCATCCGCTTCGCCGTTGATGACCTTCTCCAGGATTTCGTCAAAGCGAGTTTCCACGGGTTCGAAATCGGGCTCGTAGAGGCAAAGCGCCAGGTAGGCCGTGGTTTTCTTTCCCGGGATGGCAATCCGCTTCCCCTTCAGACTTTCTTCCTGCAGATGAGACCGGGTGACCACGATGGGCCCGTAGCCGTCCCCGAAGCTTGCGCCGGAAGACATCAGGATGTAACGGTCGGCAAGCTCCGCATAGGCATGAAAAGAAACCGCCGTGATGTCATACACTTCGTCCCGGGCTTTCCGGTTCAGGGTTTCAATGTCTTCGAGTACGTGCGTGAAAGCAAGATTCCCGGTGGGGATTTTCCTGGTTGCCAGCGCATAAAACATGAAGGCGTCATCGGAGTCCGGGCTGTGGGCCAGGCGGAGATCAATCATGGCTGAAGTTGTCCTGGGGTGCTGTTCGGTAGAATTCTGGAGCATCGCCTCTCTTGTACGAGTTCACTATGAAATTGAAACAGCGATTCTACCACAACCTTTGACCGCCCCTCAAACGGGCCTCCCAAAGCTTTTTGGCGAGTGCGCAATTTCAGCATCCTCTTGCTTCTTCATGAGCCCGAAGCCGGGTTGTCGGAATTCAGGTGGTGATCAGTTTCGGCGGTTCTTTTTCAGGCCTGGTTTCACCCGCGCCTCCGTTGGCGGGAATGCGCGAAGCCCGGATGCTGCCGATGATCACCATCAGGTTGGTTGCCAGGATAGTGGCAAAGGCGAGCGCGGGAAGAAAGTCGTAGGTGCTGCCGCGGGCCTGGATCACCTGGAGGGCCAGAACAACCGTGATCAGGCCCCGGGGCATGATCCACAAAATCAGTTCCCGTTCCCCTGCGTGGAGGCCTTTCCACGACCAACTGCTGGCCCGGACCGCCAGTGCCCTCGCCAGGATCACCGCCCCCAGCACGCCCACCGCCTGCGGCAGGTAGTGGATGAGTTCGTGGAACTCCACCACGGCGCCGAGCAGCACAAAGAAGAAGGTCCGGACAAGGAACGAGAGCTCGGCATGGAAAGTGAGGACCTGCGTGTGGTGTACCTCGCCCGCAAATTCGAGCCCCAGCGAGTCCTTCACCGCGTCCAGTTCCGTGCGCCGGATGTTGGCCAGGAAGATGCCAAAGAAAAAGACGGTGATCAGGCCGCTGACGCCGATGCGTTCCGCGGCGGCGTACAACAGCAGCACCACGGCAAGAGTGAGCGGGTTCCAGAAGCGCTGGTCGGAAACTTTCGGCAGAAGGTATGCCCAGACGATGGCAACCACAACGGCCATCAGAAAAGAGATGAATGGCACAAAAAGAAACTGTCCGACAATGCGCGTGGCGATGGGTTCGCTGCCGTGTCCGATGTCCAGCAGGATGCCCACCGTGAGAATGGCGAAAGTGTCGCTGAGCGACGCGTCCAGAATCATGGTGACGCGGGCCGGGGTGCTGGCTTCAATCTGCTGCAAAACCGGCAGGGTGATGGAGCTGCTGGTGCAACCCAGCACGGCGCCTACGATCAACGCAGGTGTCATCGGTATGTTCATGCTCCAGCGCATGACCATGGCAATCGCCACCAGGCTGAAGACATAGGCAAGAAACGAAAGCAGCAGGCTGCCGGGAAAATGGCGCAGCATAGCCTTCAGTTCCAGCTCGAGGCCGCCTTCAAACAGGATCAGGATCACCGCAAGGGTGCCGAGGGCACGGGTTACGGGCTGGAACTCGCTGGCGGTCACCAGTCCCAGCAGCGGCCCCAGAACCAGGCCCGTCACCATCAGCACGATGACGTCAGGGACGCGAGTGCGTTTGAAAAGCTGGTTGGCAACAAAAGCCAACGCGATGAGTGCACCGAGTAACGCGAAAAGAAGAGTGATGCTCATAGCATTCCCGGATTACTTTTCTGCAACGCGTCCGCGCTATGGGCAAGGCGCGCAAACGCCCCATGGGCCAGATCAGACAATTTCTCTTGCTACCCGGCATTTTCGCATGAATCCGGTATTGTAGGTGTGCTCGCACAAAATATCACTGAAAACATGGCGAGATAGGGAGCGAAGGGGGAGAACTGTCCCGTGGCTGACGATTCTGATGGGCGGGTTGCCGCGGCGGGCCTTTCGGGTCTTTCCCCGGCGTGCCCGTCCCCTTGCCTTTCTTGACAATAGTGCAGCGTTTCCACAACAATGACGGTTTGTCATTGTAAACACTGGTTCAGGGAGCCCGGGGCTCTCGGAGCTGGATTGGGAAAGGTTGAAATATGCGTTGGAGTCAGGCGTTCATCCCGACGCTTCGGGAAGTCCCTGCGGAGGCCGAGGCGGCCAGCCATCAGCTGCTGTTACGCTCCGGTTACGTCCGGCAGGTGGCGGCAGGGTTGTACGCGTATCTGTTTCTTGCCCAAAGGTCGTTTCTGAAGATTACGAAGATTATCCGTGAGGAAATGGACCGGACCGGAGCGCAGGAATTCTATTTGCCTGCGCTGAACCCGGCGGAACTGTGGCGGGAATCCGGACGGTATGATCTGTTTGGCGAGACGATGTTCAAATTCAAGGACCGCAACCAGCATGACATGTGTCTGGGTGTGACCCATGAAGAAGAGATGACGAACATCGCGCGCGGCGAACTCCGGTCCTATAAGCAACTGCCGCAGATCTGGTATCAGATCCAGGAAAAGTTCAGGGACGAGCCCCGTCCCAAGTCCGGGCTGCTGCGCCTGCGCCAGTTCATCATGAAGGACTCGTATTCATTCGATCTGAATGACGAAGGCCTGGACAAGAGTTACCAGAAACACTACGACGCCTACTGCCGCATCTTCGACCGCTGCGGGCTGAAGTACGTGATTGCGGAAGCCTATTCGGGGGCGATGGGTGGGACGGTTTCGCATGAATTCATGGTGCCCACCGATTCCGGCGAAGACTCGGTGGCCATTTGCGATTGCGGCTATGCCGCAAATCTGGAGAAAGCGCGGTCGTCGGTCGAGCCGGTTCAGGATCCCGCCGGAGATGCCGCACCCGAGCCCTTTCCGACTCCAGGCCGGAAAACCATTGACGACCTGGTCCGGTTCACGGGCGAACCGGGCTCGCGGATGATCAAGACGCTGGTCTACATCGTTGAAAGCAGTCCCGTGGTGATTCTGCTGCGGGGCGACCATGCGCTGAGTGAAACCAAGCTGGCGTCGGTGCTGCAATCCGCGACCTATCGTCCTGCCACCGCCGAGGAAGCGTTTGACCTCCACGGGGCTCATCTGGGCTCGCTGGGGCCGGTGGGGATCAAGGGCGCGCGCATTCTTGCGGACCAGGTCCTCAATGGGCGCAGCAACATGATCACCGGGGCCAATCAGGACGATACACACCTCCGCAATGTGACGCCGGGCCGTGACTTTTCCGCGGAATATGCGGATCTTCGCGTGGTCGAGCCAGGTGATTTGTGCATCCGGTGCGGGAAGCCCCTGCGGGTTTCCGTGGCCGTTGAGTTGGGCCACGTGTTCAAGCTCGGACGCCGCTATTCAGAAGCCATGCACGCCACGGTGCTTGATCCGAACGGCAGAGAGGTTCCGCTCACCATGGGTTCTTACGGAATCGGCGTCGAGCGCATCCTGACCTCGGCGGTCGAGCAGAACCATGACGCGGACGGCATGTTCCTGCCACGGGCCATCGCTCCCTTTGAGGTGGTGCTGACGGCGGCCAATATGGACGATCCCGGGGTAAGGAGCAGCGCCGAAAATCTGTATAAACAGTTGCAGGAAATGGGCTTCGATGTGCTTTTTGACGACCGGCAGGAGCGGCCCGGGGTTAAATTCAAGGACGCTGACCTGATTGGCGTGCCCTACCGCGTCACCCTGGGCAAAAAGAAGCTTGCGCTAGGGTTGGGCGAGATCTACGAGCGCTCGACAAAGCAGGTCACCGATGCTAACCTTGACGGGTTGGCAGCGGCATTGCGGGATCGCTTAAAGACTAAGGATTAAGTGGCTGGTCGACGATAGAGAAAATGATGTTACTCAGCGACTCGGGGAGGGCGATTGAAAGCGATCCTGGCCCTGGCTTTTCTTGGTGCTGTAGCATTTTGCGCACTCAAGATTGTGCCGGTATATGTTGAAAATTATCAGTTTCAGGATTACCTGGACCATGCGGCTGTGGATGCGACGGTACGCCAGCCACAGCCCAGGCCTGAAGATCTTCGGGCTGAAATTTACGCGAAAGCCGAGTCACTGGGGATACCCGTGGAACATCAAGACATCAAGGTTTCAGTTGGCCGGACCGTTACCATCAATGTTGATTACGAGGTTGACGTCGACCTGAAACTCTACATGCTCCCTCTTCATTTCACCCCCTCGGCGAAGAATAGCAATATCTAAGCCGTGCGTTCCCGATCGAAGTCATCAACGCGGAAGCCGTCAAGGCCCCGAGGGCGGGGCTGGCGTCTTCGTGTTCAGAAACTGACCCTGTGGCAAAAACTGGCGCTGGGAGGCGGAGTCTTCTGCGCGCTGGTTGTTGTGCTGGGCTTCGCCTACTTCTATATCCATTTTTCGCGAATGGTCGATGCCAGGCTGAGCGGGGAAGTTTTTAACCGCGCCTCCCTGGTGTACGCAGCTCCCACGCAGGTCGAGGTCGGCGAGCGGGCCGCTCCGGAAGAACTGGCAGCAACGCTTCAAAAAGCGGGCTATACAACGGGCCATAGGGATTCCAATTTCGGAACCTATGAAGTGGAGCAAGGCCGCCTGGTCGTCAGGCCGGGCCCGGACTCTTTTTTCCACGGGCCGGTGATGCAGGAAGGGCCTGCGACGTTGGTTTTCAAAGGTGGACGGCTGGCCTCGGTAACGCCCCTCCAGCACGGGGCGCCGCTTCGGAATTACTGGCTTGAGCCCCAGGTGATCACCACGCTTTTCGGCAGCAGCCGCTCCAAGCGGCGCGTGGTGAAATACCAGCAGCTTCCCAAAGACCTGATCAATGCGGTGGTGGCTGCTGAAGATCACACCTTCTTCACGCATCATGGGATCAATCTGTTCCGTATCTTCGTGGCTGCGCTGGCGGACCTGCGCGCGGGTAAGGCCGTGGAGGGCGCCAGCACCCTGACCATGCAACTGGCCAGGAATTTCTTCCTGACGCCGCGGCGCACCATCCGCCGGAAACTGCAGGAAATTTTCATCGCCATTTTGCTTGAACACCGGTTCAGCAAGGAACGGATTTTTGATCTTTACTCCAATGAGATCTACCTGGGACAGAGCGGCAGCTTTTCGATATACGGTTTCGGGGAAGCGGCGAACGCCTACTTCAACAAGAACATTTCGTCCCTGACGTTGCCGGAGGCCGCCCTGCTGGCCGGGATTATTCGCGGCCCTAATTTTTATTCACCCTACCGGCACGCGAAGCGCGCCACGGACCGGCGCAACCACATTCTGGAAGAGATGGCTGAGGCCGGTTTTATCAGCAAAGCACAAGTCCGGGAGGCCTCGGCAGCCCCGCTGGGACTGGCCCCGGAGAACGTGGGCGGCAGCCAGGCCCCCTATTTTGTGGACATGATCCAGGATGAACTGCTCTCGCATTTTTCCGAGCAGCAGTTGCTTTCGCAAAGCTACCGCATCTACACCACGCTTGACCCGGACCTGCAGCGGGCGGCGTCTGAAGCCGTTGCCACAGGCATGGAGGAGGTTGACAAGCGAATTGCCGGCATGCGCCATCACCCGCCCGAGCCTGCCGGCGGTCCCAAACAACCCCAGGTGGCGATGGTGGTGCTGGATCCCCACACGGGGGCCATCCGGGCGCTGGTGGGCGGGCGCAATTACACGCGAAGCCAGTTGAACCACGCCCTGGCGCGGCGGCAGCCAGGCTCTTCTTTCAAGCCTTTTGTGTATGCGGCAGCCTTGAACTCCGCCGTCGATGGCTCGCAGCCGCTCATTACTCCCGCAACCACCCTGATGGATGAACCCACCACTTTCCAGTTTGGCGATCAGGTTTACGAACCCAGGAACTATGAGGGTGAATATCTGGGCCTGGTAACCGTCCGCGAAGCGCTGGCGCATTCGCTGAATGTGGCCACGGTGCGCCTGGCTCAGATGGTGGGTTATGAAAAGATTCGCGACCTGGCGATTTCTGCGGGGATTAACCAGGATATCAAGGCGACTCCGGCCATTGCCCTGGGAGCTTATGAGGCGACACCTGTGGAGATTGCCGGGTCCTACACCGTTTTTTCCAATTCCGGCACTTATGAGAAGCCGCGGTCCATTCTGATGGTCAACAACGCCGACGGCCAGACCATTTATCGGGTCCCGGAGGTTTCCCGCCAGGTGCTGGATCCCCGCATCAGCTTTTTGATGGTAAGCTTAATGGAGAGCGTTATTAATGGAGGCACCGGGTCGGGTGTTCGAACACGCGGATTCACGCTGCCCGCGGCCGGGAAGACCGGCACGTCCCATGACGGCTGGTTTGCGGGATTCACGTCCAACCTGCTGGCGGTCGTCTGGGTGGGTTATGACAACGATCGCGAATTAGACCTTTCGGGCGCGGCCTCGGCGCTTCCCGTATGGACGGCGTTTATGAAACACGCCACCACACTTCCTGCTTACAATGACGTTCAGCCCTTTATCGAGCCTCCAGGCATCGTGAGCGTAGCGCTGAACGACCAGGGCCAGCTTGTAGCCTCGAACTCTGCAGAGAATGTTCATAACGAATTCTTCATCCAGGGGACCGAGCCCCATTCTGAAAATCCGCTTCAAAGGGTCGGTGGAATTCTGGGACGCATTTTCCATCCGGACGGCAAACCGGCAGTTCCAAACGCGCAGGGGGTGATATCGGGGCCTGCCATGCCGACGGCGCGGCCTCCAGAGCAGCAAAATCAGACGCCCTCTCAGGCGGACAACCCGCTTCAATCACCTCCCCAGGCTCAGAAGAAGGGCGGCCTGTTACACAGGTTCATATCTATTTTCAAAGGTAAAGACTCGAAAGCTCAATCACCACAGCCTTCACCCAGCAAACCGCAGCCCTGAAGTGTTTTTGCCTGGCGCCGGAGGGTGATCCATGAGACGCGAACCATCGACCCACGCCGTAGCTCTGCTCGGAGCTTTGCTGGCCCTGGGCGTTTCGAGGCTCGGAGCGCAGGGCCCTCCCGCGAAACCGCCACAGCCAACGGGGAGCCTTCAGCAGAAGGCAAGGCCCGCCGCCAACCTTTCAGATGAACAATGGGGTGATCTCTACATGGTGCGGAAGGAGTATGACAAGGCCATTGATTCTTACGCCCATGTCATCAATGTCCGGCAGTCTTCCCACGAGAGCGAAGCGAAAACTTCCATTGTCTGGGACAAGATGGGCATCTGCTATCAGCAAAAGATGGATTATGGCCACGCGAGGGAGGCCTACAAAAAGGCCATCCGGCTCGATCGGACCTTTGCGCAACCCTGGAACAACCTGGGGACAACGTATTACCTGGCGGGGAAGCCAAAGAAGTCCATCAAGTTTTACCGGCGCGCCATCAAGATTAATCCAGCATCAGCTTCGTATCACCTGAACCTCGGAACAGCCTATTTCGCGCGCAAGAAATACGAGCGGGCCACCCGTGAGTACCGGACGGCAATTCAACTTGATCCTGACGTTCTGACCAGGAATGCCGAAGGCCATGGGACCACCGTTGAGACCCGGTACGCAAGCGCCAAATTCTATTTCTATCTGGCCAAGATTTTTGCCACGGCGGGCAATCCGGACAAAGCGGTCCGGTATCTTGAGCGCGCGATGGAAGAGGGTTTCAACGACCGGAAACGAATTCTTCAGGATCCGGACATCCAGAAAATCAGTCAATATCCTGCCTTTGTCGCTTTGATGAAAAAGCCTCCGGTGGCCATCAAGGATTGACGCCCGTCGGGGCCTCCTTCGAGGGGGAGGTCTGCGGGCGGAAAATGTGCCGGCGGCATTCGGGTGGTTTGCCGGCGGGTGTTATAATGGCCTCCGTTGGTCTGGCTGAAAGTTATGAAGCAGAAGTGTTTAGGGTTATTCATTTGCCTGCTGTTCGGGTGCGTGGGTTTGCAAGCCGCCTCGCCCAGGGTCATTCTGGTATTTCCACTGGAGAATATGAGTGGAAATTCGAACCTGGGGTGGATGTCCGAAGGCATAGCGGAACTGATGGCGGCGCGGCTGGCCTCGCCCTCCCGTTACGTTCTTCAGCGGAGTGAACGCAACGACGCTGATGAGCAATTGGGCCTGTCGCCCGGGACACCGCTGACGCTGGCCAGCGAATACAAAGCGGCCCGGACGCTGGGCGCTACGGTTGCCGTGTTGGGACGCTTTGAGGTTTCAGGGAAGCAACTGACCACACAGGTGCAATGGCTCAACATTCCAGATCTGAGTCTGTCGCGCCCCATTGAGGTGACCGGCAAGTTGGCCGAACTGGACGCGCTCGAAACCCGCCTGGCCTGGGAGCTTTTGCGATCGCAGGATGGCCAGGCGGCGGCCGGGACCGAGGAAGAATTCAGTGACCGCTTTCCTGCCGTCCGCCTGGATGCATTTGAAAGTTTTATCCGGGGAATTTTATCCAGGGATTCGAAGGGGAGAATTCATTTACTGCGGGAGGCTGACCGCCTGAATCCCGGCGACCACCGGGCTGCATTCGCGCTGGGAAAATACTATTTTGAGCAGGAGGCTTACGCGGACTCCGCCCGGTGGCTTCGATTTTTGAAATCCGGTGACCGCGACTATGCGGAGTCTTTGTTCCTCCTTGGTATTGACGAATATGAGCTCGGACACAACCTCTCAGCTGAGGCTGTTTCTAAGAAGCTTCCCGTGATTTTCCCTCTGGGTGAGGTTTTTAACAATCTCGGGGTCGTGGAGTTGAACGCGGGCCGCTACGATGAGGCGGCGGCCGATTTTCAACGGGCTATTCAAAAGGACCCGGGGGACTCTGATTACGCTTTCAATATGAGCCTGGCCCTCTGGCATCTGAAGAAATATGAGCAGGCCGGGAATTATCTCCACAAGGTGCTGGCGCAGGATGCGGACGACCTGGAGGCCCATGCTCTTCTTGCCCAGGTGTCGGGCGAACGGGGTGACACGCAGACCCGACAGAGCCAGATGGCCTGGGTTTCGGCCCACCAGACTGGCGCCGTCGCCGATCCTCCCGGAGATAATAATAAAGCGCAGGCTGACCCTGCTCCCGGGCCGCGTATCCAGAAGGATTACGACAGTAAGGAGTTTCATCTGGGTCTGTTTCAGATCGCACGAGCCGCACACCGCAGGCTGACGGAGCAGCCGGACGATGGGGTGAAGAAGGACGGGCTGAGTTGCTTGAAACAGGGCCTGGGGTTGCTTGCGCAAGGGAAGCTTCCAGAGGCGCAACGCGAATTGACCGAGGCCGCATTTTCCCTTCCCGAGAGCAGTGAAGCCCGTGAGGCTCTGGGACGGGTATTTCAACGCGAGGGCGAACATACGCTTGCCGCAATAGAGTTTCAAACGGCGCTGAGGCAGAAGGATTCTTTTGAGGCGCACCTGGGGCTGGCGAGGGCTTATGTTTCCCTCGACCATCTGGAACCCGCTTTAAAGCAGATCCAGGCCGCTCAGCAGCTTGAGCCGGACAACTCCGAAGCTAAGGATCTGGCGAAACAGATTCGCGCACAATTGTCCGCTTACAGAGACAAATCTTGAGTTCAAAGTTTTTCAAGCAAGCCCTGATCCAGGCTGTCCTTCTGATGGGCGTCTTCGCTCTGGCCCCGCTCTATTCCGCCCCGTCGCCTCCTGTTGTAGTTCAGATTAATCTGGAGGGTGTTGTTCAGGCTGTCAGCGCGGACTACGTGGTTCGCGGCATCGACTACGCCAACCAGGCGGGGGCCAGTGCCATTCTGCTTGAATTGAGTACGCCGGGCGGCCTGGGTGATTCCATGCGCGATATCATCCGCGCCGTGATGAACTCGCGCGTGCCGGTCATCACCTACGTTTATCCCAGCGGCAGCCGTGCCGCCTCGGCGGGCTTCTTTATTCTGCTTTCAGGAGACGTCGCTGTGATGGCCCCGGGAACCAACACGGGCGCAGCACATCCGGTGATGATCGGCGGCATGGGCGCAGGGAAGACGGAAGAAACCAAAATTTTGAACGATTCCGCCGCATTCATCCGCTCCATTGCGGACACCCGGGGGCGGAACGCCAAAATGGCCGAGGACGGCGTCCGGAACAGCATATCGGTGACGGCACAGGAGGCCTTGAAGAACAACCTCATCAATGCCATCGCCAACAACCCCCAGGACATCTTCAAGGAGTTTGACGGCAAGACCATCAAGCGTTCCGACGGATCGGAAACGGTTCTGAAGCTGGCGGGAGCTCGCGTGGTTCCCTATCGGATGCCCTGGTTCAAACGGGTTCTTTCCTGGGTGGCAGATCCCAACATCGCATTCATTCTGGGTGCTATCGGCGTCCTGGGGTTGTATATTGAGTTTACGCATCCGGGCGGAGTTTTGCCGGGCGTTGTCGGGTCCATCTCCCTGGTCCTGTCGCTGTTCGGCTTCCACCTGATGCCGATCAATTACGCGGGAGTAGCGCTGATTCTTATCGGGCTGGCGTTATTCGGGCTTGAAGCGGCTTACACTTCGCACGGCATTCTTGCCGCGGGAGGGATTGCCGCCATGGTTTTCGGCTCGATGATTCTGATTAATTCCCCATGGCCGGGCACCAGAATCTACCTGACGACGGTGCTCGCCGTGGTGGTGCCGCTGGCCGTGATCACCGTGATCCTCATGCGTTTTGCCTGGAAGGCGGCCAAAAGCAAGGCCGTCACGGGCGAAGAGGGGCTTTTGAATTCGATTGGAGTGGCGCGTACGGATCTGAACCCGGAAGGCAAGGTGCTGGTTCACGGGGAATTATGGGATGCGCGGGCCGGCGGGCATGTTCCGCTGGGAGGCCGCGTTCGAGTTCGCAAGGTGGAAGGACTCACATTGCTGGTTGAGCCTGTGGAAGATTCCCGGTAGACTGTCCACAACTGGAGTCAACGGCAAGTCCTGACCGCTGGGAAAGACGGGCCAGAACATGGCACCGGTTGATTCCGGGACAGCGGGTCTGTTACCGGAAAAGACGGGAAGGAGGAGAGATGGGTTATCTGGTTGTCGGCATTATCCTGTTTTTCTATGCCGCGTCGTGCGTGAATGTCCTCAGGGAGTACGAGCGGGCGGTTGTTTTTCGGCTGGGCCGTGTGCAACGGCCGGACAAAGGTCCGGGTTTGATTTGGATCTGGTGGCCTATCGATAAACTCGTCAAGGTCTCACTGCGGATCGATACGTGGGATGTTCCGGATCAGGACATCATCACGCGAGACAATATCTCCGTAAAGGTCAACGCCGTGCTTTTCTACAGGATCATCAACCCCCAGAAGGCGGTGATTGAGCTGACGAACTTCCGCTATTCGATTGAGCAGCTTTCGGCGACCACTCTGCGGGCCGTGCTGGGCGAGGTTGAACTGGATGATTTGCTCTCGCAACGCGAAAAACTGAACCTGCGGCTGCAGACGATTATTGACGAACAGACGGAGGCGTGGGGCATTAAGGTGACCCAGGTCCAGGTGAAGCAGGTGGATATTCCGCAGGACATGCAGCGGGCCATCGCGCGGCAGGCAGAGGCCGAGCGGGAACGCCGCGCGAAAATCATCAACGCCGATGGAGAGTTCCAGGCCTCGCAGAAACTGTCGGACGCGGCAAAAATTCTGGCCGTGGAACCTATCACCATCACTTTGCGCTATCTTCAGACTCTGGCAGAATTAGGGACGGAGAAAAACACCACGATCGTGTTTCCGATACCGGTGGAACTCCTGTCATTTCTGATGCAGAAAGCGAAGACGCCGCCGGGGGGCGGAAATTCCGGTAAAGATTAAAGCCTAAAGAGACGTGGCTCTTGTGCGCACGGAGAGAAATGGCTAAGCGAATGGATTATTTTCGGGACGAAAAGGGAGCTTCAGCTCGCCAGTTGGTTCTGATGTTTCTGGCTGCCGTGGCTGTATGCGCCGTATTCTTTTCCCTCGGGTTTGTGGTGGGATATAACCACGCTCCCTCAAGAGTTGCTCCCGTTACCGAGAACGTGAGTCAATCGGGAGAAATCCCCCCCACGGTGAACCCTCCTGCGGGCGGCTCCAGCCAGTCCTCACCACAGGGCATGGAGACCGAGAAGATCAGTCCGGAGTCGGCCACTGTCCCGCAGCCGGAACGGCCTGCCCCTATGCAATTGAAACCCGCCGCAACGGCACAGTCCAAGGCCCCCGAGACGCCGAAGACGGCTGCTCCGAAAAGGGTGGCTAAAAGCAAGCCTGCACCCGCTCCACAGATCCACCCGGCCTCGATGGCTTCGGCCACCTCTGGCCTGCATTTTGCCGTCCAGGTGATGGCCTCAAAGGCCAAAGCGGACGCTGCGAATTTGGTCAAGCTGCTGAAATCACGCGGCTACCCGGCTTACGTCCTCACCCCTCAGCAGGTTCGTGCTAAAGATAGTCTTTTTCGTGTGCAGGTGGGTCCTTTCGCGTCACGTGTTTCCGCTGACGCCACGCGGGACAAACTTATGGGGGAGGGCTTCAGGCCATTTGTTGTGCACTTCTGAGCATGGTGGCGCCCTGGATTCCCTTGTGCCGGCGTGTTCAGGTTTTTGCAGCTCTTGCCTCATCACAATCTCCCCATCCGGGTAGGGAATGACCGCGGCCAACTTTTCCTTTTCAGCCTGGTTCAGGAAGTCGCCGGCCCGATATGCCGCGAGCGTATTAACGGGCCTGCTTCTCTTTGCCTGTTTCCCGTTGGTCAACTGGAACGCGCTGGTCTGGGTGGCCTGCCTGCCGCTGCTGATGGCAGTGGTCTTTGAAAAGCGCCGGCTTCACGGCTTCTGGCTTGGTTACGTTGCCGGGGCTGTCTTTCTTTCTGGAAGCTGCTACTGGTTTGTCACGGTGATGCAAGGATATGGAAATCTGAATCCGGCCGTGGCGGCAGGCGTTCTGGTTCTTTTCGTGATGGTGTTTTCCACATTCTATGGTGTTTTCGGCCTGTTTGAGACGCTTGTGGCCCGGCGATCCATTAGTGCGGCCCTCTTTTTGAGTCCGTTTCTATGGGTGGCAATGGAACTGGCCAGGACCTACCTTGTCACGGGTTTTCCCTGGAACCTGCTGGGATACGCGGTTCGGCCTGTGGGGTTGCAGCAAGTGGCCTCGGTGACGGCGGTCTATGGCCTTTCGTTTGTGGCGGCAAGCACCAGCGCGCTGGCAGCCTGGGCGTTGCTGGAACCCGGCCGGCGGCCCCGCTGGGCAGCCCTGGCTGGCTGGGTCGTGCTTCTGGTTGCAGGCAACTGGATGCTGCAGCCGCCTCCCCCTCAGCCTGAGCCGAATGTTGCTTTGCTGGTCCAGCCCAACATTCCACTGGGCGAGGCCGCCCTGGACACCTGGGTTCCGTGGACGAATCCAGCGCCTCTCGAAAGCCTGGTGGGAGACAGCGTGGAAGCCGCCCGCGAGTCCGGGGCAACGCCTGCCGTCCCGCCCCTGCTGGTCTGGCCGGAAAGTTCCGCTCCCTTTCTTTATGGCCGGGACCCGATTTTCCGCGGGGCCATTCAAAGCATGGCGAAACAGGCGCACGCATACGTCATCAGCGGTACGGTAACCTTTGCCGGGCAGGGAAATTCGCAGCCCCAGAATGCGGCTGTTCTGCTCGCGCCAGACGGCCAATTGCTGCTCCATTATGTTAAAATTCATCTGGTGCCCTTCGGCGAATACGTGCCGTGGTGGGCATTCCCCGGCAAGGTAGGGAAGGTCACGGCCCAGGTGGGCGATTTTGTGCCGGGCAAGTCCGTCCAGGTAGCCAGGACCCCGGAAGGCGTCATCGGGATTTTCATCTGCTACGAGGCGATTTTCCCCCAGTTGGTGCGGGAGTTTGCCGCCCGTGGGGCAGGCGTTCTGGTTAATATTTCTGATGACGGCTGGTACGGCGACTCATCGGCCCCCTTTCAGCATTTTGAGATAGCGCGTTTTAGGGCCATTGAGAATGGGCGGTTCGTGCTGCGCGGCACGAACAACGGCATTACGGCGATTATCGACCCGTACGGCAGGGTGCGGAAGGAGATTCCCAGGAACCAGCGGGGAATCCTGACCGGCCATTTTCGGTACCTGTCGAAGAAGACGTTTTACACGGAATACGGCGATGTCTTTGCGTGGTTCTGTGTTGCCGTCGCGGCGGGGTTGGTTGCTGCGTTGATGTTGTTACCGGGATTTCGCCCCGCGCAGCCGCTTGAAATCCAGAGAAACATTGAGGAGCCATCGTGATTGAAGATCTGACGAGAGAATTTGAGGAGTTGAAACGTCGAGTCCAGGAACTTCGGAGTTTTCTTTGACGCTGCTGGACAACGCCGCGAGCTGGAAACGATTGAGAAGCAGTTAGCCCGCCCCGACTTCTGGGAAGATCAGCAGAACTCTCAAAAAATCCTTGCGCAGCGCAAACGCGTGGAATCGGCCCTACATGCTGACGAACGCCTCGCTGCGAAGCTCTCTGATCTTGAAGCCTACTTCGAGCTGGCGGGAGAGGGCGAAAGCGTTTCGCAGGAAATTCAGGCTGAGATCGATACCTTGCGGGCTGAGGTTGAACAGCAGGAGACCACCAGCCTGCTGCCCAGTGAAAATGACCAGCTAAACGCCATTGTGACCGTCCATCCGGGCGCCGGCGGGACCGAATCGCAAGACTGGGCGGAAATGCTGCTGCGCATGTACCGCCGATGGGCGGAGCGGCACAACTACAAGTTCACACTCAATGATTACCAGGCCGGTGAAGAAGCCGGACTGAAGTCCGCAACTTTCACCGTCACGGGCGACTATGCCTACGGCCTGCTGAGCGCGGAGAGCGGTGTGCACCGTCTGGTCCGCATCTCGCCGTTTGATCAGGCTGCGCGGCGGCACACCTCATTTGCGTCGGTGTACGTCAGCCCGGAAATCGACGACAGCATCAGTGTTGAAATCAAGCCTGATGAATTAAGGATTGATACTTACCGCTCCTCGGGGAAGGGCGGCCAGCACGTCAACACCACGGACTCCGCCGTGCGCATTACACACCTTCCCACCGGAATCGTGGCGCAATGCCAGAACGAGCGATCTCAGCACCGCAATCGGGAAATGGCCATGAAGTTTCTGCGCTCCCGGATCTACGCTCTGGAACTGCAGCGGCGGCGCGAGGCGGCGCAGAAGGTGGAGGATTCCAAGGGCGAGATTGCCTTCGGCAATCAGATCCGCTCCTACGTGCTGCACCCGTACCGCATGGTGAAGGACCACCGCACCAAATTCGAAGTGGGCGATACGGACCGTGTTCTGGACGGTGACATCGATCCGTTTATCCAGGAATATCTGAAGTCGCGCCGCGCCGTGGCGAAAACAGGGTAGCCGCGTCATGCCGGACCTGGAGATGCTTCCGGCCGGTTGAGGCCTGTAAAACCAAAGGAGCAGGGGAAACACCCCGTGAGTGCGCTGACAGCTTTTGGGCTTTTTGCAGTGACCGCCATGCTGGTCTGTTACGGCCTGGAAAAGCGCAGCCACTGGTTCATCCTGGCATTTGCCGCTTCCTGCCTGCTGGGTTCGATCTATGGATTTCTGCAGGGCGCATGGCCGTTTGGCCTGGTGGAATCCGTATGGGCGCTGGTTGCGGCGCGGCGCTGGTGGATGGAAAAGAAATCAAGGCGGCTGGACGCCGCATGATTCGGACTCTCCGGTGGAACGGTTGGACCCCGCAGCGGCGCCGTTCGCTGTTCCGGGCCGGTTACAGAGCACCAAATGGTTGACGGTTTCAAACGCGCTGTGCTAGCGTTGGTTATTTGCACAGCGGGGGATATTTTCGCATAGAGGAAGGAGATCCACGTGGCTGGGCGTGATCATCATTACTTTTTCACTTCCGAGTCGGTGACGGAAGGACATCCCGACAAAGTGTGCGACCAGATTTCGGACGCGGTGCTGGACGCCGTGCTCGCAGCGGACCCGAAGGGCCGCGTGGCCTGCGAGTCCATGGTGAAGGATAGCGATGTTTATGTGATTGGCGAAGTCACGACCAGTGCCAACCTGGACATCGACCGCCTTGTGCGCGACACCGTCCGTTCGATTGGTTACTCGGACCCCGAAGGCGGCTTCACCGCAGATGGTTGCAAGGTTCATGTCAACCTGACCCGGCAAAGCGCCGACATCGACATGGGTGTTTCAACCGGCGGCGCCGGTGACCAGGGCATGATGTTCGGCTATGCGTGCAACGACACCGAGGAACTGATGCCTTTGCCCATTACCCTGGCCCAGAAACTTTGCCTGCGGCTGGCGGAGGTGCGGAAGAAAGGCATTCTGGATTTCGTCCGGCCTGACGGCAAATCGCAGGTTACGGTCGAGTATCAGGATAACAAACCCTTGCGGGTGGACGCCGTGGTGGTTTCCACGCAGCACTCCGCCAGCGTTTCCAATGAGACGCTGCATGAAGGGATCAAACAGTGCGTCATCAAGCCGGTCATCCCGGCCTCGATGATGGACGCCAACACCAAGTTCCACATCAATCCCACAGGACGGTTTGTGACCGGTGGACCGGTGGGTGACTCCGGCCTGACGGGCAGGAAGATCATTGTGGACACCTACGGCGGGTGGGCCCGCCACGGAGGCGGAGCGTTTTCCGGAAAAGATCCCACCAAGGTGGACCGTTCTGCCGCCTACATGACGCGCTACATCGCCAAGAACATCGTCGCTGCCGGCCTCGCGACTCATGCGGAAGTTCAACTTGCCTACGCCATCGGTGTTGCCGAGCCGGTGTCCGTGCTGGTGGATACCTTCGGCACGGGAAAAGTGGAAAACGGGCGGCTGGTTGAACTGGTCCGGAAGCACTTCGAATTGTCGCCGCGGGGCATCATCGAGTCGCTCGATCTGCTCCGCCCCATTTACACGAAAACTGCAGCTTATGGTCACTTTGGCCGCCACGAGCCGGAGTTTACATGGGAACGGACCGACAAAGCTGCGATTTTGAAAAAGGAGAGTGGTTTGTAATGCCTGTGACCAACAAAAGCGCTTACGACGTTAAGGACCTGGGCCTGGCCGCCGAGGGCAAGAAGCGGATTGAGTGGGCCGGCCAGTGGATGCGGGTCCTGAATAAGATCCAGGAACGTTTTCTGAAGGAAAAGCCCCTCCAGGGGCTCAGAGTGGCCGCCTGTCTGCACGTTACCACTGAAACCGCCAACCTGGCGATCACCCTTCGCGACGGCGGCGCGGACGTTGTGCTTTGCGCCTCCAATCCCCTGAGCACCCAGGATGACGTGGCCGCTTCGCTGGTGAAGGACTATGAGATTCCCGTTTTCGCCATCCGTGGTGAGGACAACGACACTTATTACTCCCACATCCTTTCCGCCCTGGAGCACAAACCGCAAATCACCATGGACGACGGCGCGGACCTGGTGACCACTATTCTGACCAAGGGCAAGGATCTGATCCCGGGTATCATCGGCGGAACCGAAGAAACGACCACCGGGGTCATTCGTTTGCGCGCCATGGCCAAGCAGGGTGTGTTGAAGTACCCCATTATTGCCGTCAACGATGCGGACACCAAGCACCTGTTCGACAATCGCTATGGGACCGGGCAATCCACGGTGGACGGCATCATCCGCGCGACGAATATCCTGCTGGCCGGCTCAAAGGTTGTGGTGGCCGGTTATGGATGGTGCGGACGCGGCTTTGCCATGCGGGCGCGTGGCCTGGGCGCAGACGTGATTGTGACGGAAGTGAACCCGACGCGCGCCCTGGAAGCCCGGATGGACAGCTTCCGCGTGATGCCGATGGCCGAGGCGGCAAAGATCGGCGAAATCTTCGTGACCCTGACCGGTGACAAGTCGGTTTTGAGGAAAGAGCACTTTGAGGCGATGAACGACGGAGCCGTGGTTGCCAACTCAGGCCACTTCAACGTGGAAATCGACATTCCGGCCCTTGAAAATCTCTCCACTTCCAAGCGGCGGGTTCGCGAGTTTGTTGACGAATACAAAATGGCAGATGGCCGGAGGCTCTATCTGCTCGGCGAAGGCCGGCTGATCAACCTCGCGGCGGCGGAAGGACATCCGGCATCTGTGATGGACATGAGCTTTGCCAATCAGTCGCTTTCTGCCGAATATCTCGCAAAGAACAGCAAGAGTCTGACGGCTCAGGTCTATGCTGTTCCCACCGACCTTGACGAGATGGTCGCCCAACTGAAGCTGCAGACGATGGGTATCGAGATTGATACGCTGACTCCGGAACAGGTGGAGTATCTGGCATCCTGGTCTGAAGGGACGTAGGTTCGTTGGCAGGGGCGGCATGGTCCTGCCCTGCGTCATTGAGATTGACGGTAAGGCTGCTTTGCCGGACGGCCTTACCGTCGACCCTCCTCGTTAAGTTGCAATCCATGATTGTATTCAGGTTACCCGGTTCAGAATTCGAAAAAACCCGGGCGAAGAAACGGTAGAAAGCAACGATCCCGTTATCGGGCAGGTTTGTGCAATGAAAGAGCTCGGAGTACTGGCAATCGATGCAGCAACCTCGCAGGGGGCGAGTTACGCCGACGTTCGCGTGATGGACGTCCGCCAGCGGTATCTCTCCACCAAGAATGGTGAAACGGCGCAGGTTCGGGAATCGGAGTCCTTCGGGCTTGGCGTGCGGGTGATTGTGGACGGCGCCTGGGGATTTGCCTCCACCGATGACCTCTCGCGCCAGGGCGTCCTTGCCGCCGTCCTGAAGTCGATTGAGATTGCCAAAGCCAGCGGCCTGGCTAAAAAGGTCGACGTTCAACTGGCGGCGGAAAAAAAGACCGTGGACCAATGGGAAGGTCCCTGCCGGGTCGATCCTTTTTCAATTCCTGTGTCGAGCTGCCTGGACCTGATGTTGAAGGTGGATGCCGAACTGCGCAAGGTGAAAAATATCACGCTATCGGAAGTGGCCATGGACTTCCACCGCATTGACCAGCTCTTCCTTTCCAGCATCGGTTCGGAAATCCGCCAGATCAAGAACCAGACCGGCACCGGATTCGTCGCCACGTCGTTTGCCGGAAACGAAATCCAGCGGCGCTCCTTTCCCAACTCTTTCGGCGGACAATACCAGAACAAAGGCTACGAGCTGGTGGAGGAACTGGACCTGCTCGGTAACGCTCCTCGCATTGCCGAAGAAGCTGCGGCATTGCACGCCTGCGACCAGTGCCCGGCGGGCGAAATGGATATCATCCTGGGCGGCTCGCAGCTGGGCTTGCAGATTCATGAATCGATCGGGCACCCCATTGAGCTTGACCGCGTTCTGGGCACGGAAGCCAACTTTGCCGGCATGAGCTTTCTGACCCTCGATCAGCTGGGCAAGCTGAAGTACGCCTCGGACATCGTGAACGTTGTTGCCGATGCCACGCCCGCACATGGGCCCGGCCTGGGCACGTTTGCCTATGACGACGAGGGGGTCCCGGCGCACAACACGCCGATCATCACGGATGGTTTGTTCACCGGCTATCTGACTTCGCGGGAAACCGCCGCGGCCATCGGCCAGGAGCGATCAAACGGCAGCATGCGGGCCGAAGGCTGGAACCGCATTCCGCTGATCCGCATGACCAACGTCAGCCTGCTTCCCGGCAAGGGCTCGCTTGAAGACCTCATCGCCGATACCGATGACGCCATTTACATGGAGACCAACCGGAGCTGGTCGATTGACGACCGTCGTTACAATTTCCAGTTTGGAACTGAAATCGGCTGGGAAATCAAGAACGGAAAGCGGGCCCGCATGCTGAAGAATCCCAGCTACGGAGGGATCACGACAGAATTTTGGAATTCCTGCGACGCCATCTGCGGACCGGAAGAGTGGACGCTCTGGGGCACTCCCAACTGCGGCAAGGGACAGCCCATGCAGACCATGGGGACGGGGCATGGAGCTTCTCCCTCACGCATCCGGAAAGTCCAGGTGGGCGTGGCGTATTCAAAGTAGCGGGCTTCGCCGGCCGGCCTCTCAACTCCTCCTTTCCGGAACCGGATGTAACCCGACAATGACTGGTATAACGATGCTCAAACGCGAACGCGCAAAAGAAATCTTCAAGAAGGTCCTGAAGTATTCCACCGCCGACGAAACGGAAGCTTTTATCACTTCGACGTCATATTCGCTGACGCGCTTCGCCAACAACTGCATTCATCAGAACGTCGCGGAAGACGGTTTGAACCTGTCGGTGCGCGCGGTGGTCAACCAGCGGACGGCGCGGGCCAGCACCAACAAGCTGGATGAAAACTCCATTCGGCAGGTTTGTGAAGCGGCGCTGGCGCTGGCGCGGCTCCGGCCACCCAATCCTGAGTTGCTGCCCATGCCCGGCCCGCAAATGTACCGGTCGGTCGACCGGTTTGACGCCGAGTCAGCGGAATTGGGCCCGCAGGCACGCGCGGAAACGGTCCGTGTGGCGATCGAACGTGCCGAGAAGGATGGCCTGACGGCTGCCGGTGTCTATTCAAACGGCATTCAGGTGACAGGCCTGTTCAACTCCCGCGGCCTGGAAGCTTTCCACGAGGAAACCAGTTCCGAGTTCTCCATCACCATGCTGAAGGAGGGAAGCTCCGGCTGGGCCAAGAAGACATCGCCTTCCTGCCTGGAGCTTGAGCCGGAAGTCCTGGCGGACCGCGCGGCGGGCAAGGCCCTTGAAAACCATGACCAGCAGGACATCGCGCCGGGCAGGTACACCGTGATTCTCGAGCCGGCTGCCGTTCTGGACCTGCTGGGTTTTCTCTTCTTTGATTTTGGAGGTTTGTCGGTGCACGAGCACCGCAGCTGCCTGACGGACCGCGTGGGCCAGAAGCTTTTTGGGGAGAACGTCAACGTCCGAGACGATGTCTTCCATCCCCTGCAGGCCGGCGCGCCGTTTGACGGCGAAGGGGTTCCGCGGCAGCGCGTGAATCTGGTGGAGAAGGGAACGGTCAGCAATCTTGTCTATGCGCGGGCGACGGCCCGCAAGATGGGAAAGACCGCCACCGGCCACGGCTTTTCGCTTCCCAACGAATATGGCGAAGCGCCCATGAACATCGTGATGGAGGGTGGCAGGACGAGTGTTGACGATATGGTGAAATCCACTTCGCGCGGGCTGCTGGTTACGCGCCTGTGGTACATTCGGGAGGTTGACCCTTATCAGAAGATCCTCACCGGTATGACCCGCGACGGGACTTTCTGGATCGAAGACGGCGAGGTCAAACACGCCGTCAGGAACCTGCGCTTCAATCAGAGCCTGTTTGAGATGCTGAACCGGGTTGACGCCATGGGCGTCCCGCAGCGCACAGCCGGCGAAGAGTCATTTGAAATGGTGGTCCCTGCCATGAAGGTAAACGACTTCAATTTCTCTTCTTCCACCCGATACTGAGCGGCCTTCGAATAGCAGGGATGTTCGGGTTGGGAGGCCTGCAGATTTCCCTTCCTGAGGCGTTGCAGGGATGGGCAATATCCGGCCTGCGACTTGACAGCCTTCGAAAGAGGGTGTTAGAAAGGCTATACACATCCAATGGCGCTATCGTCTAGGGGTTAGGACGCCAGATTCTCAATCTGGAAACCCGGGTTCGATTCCCGGTAGCGCTACCAAACATCTTTTCGCGGAATCTCCTGACTTTTCTTCTCAGTTCAATGGCCGTTTGAAGGGGATACTATACCCCGCTGCATTCCGGGTTGCGGGATGCCTTCAGATGGGGCCGTAACTTTGCCCGCGGCGCCTAAATTGTTGAAACTAAAAGGGCCGGTTCCGGCGGGCCTTTGTCTCCGTCTGGTTGTTCAGTGGGGATAAGACTGAACAAGCGGGCGGGGCGCTTTCGGGCGGGTAGTAGCCTAGAGTAGGAGCCTGGCCTGCAACTTCACCGGCGCCACCCCGCCGAAACAAGAAAAAGGCCGCAGACACCAAATGCGGCGGACTGCGCTACCAGCTTGCGGATCTCGAAACGAAGACCCGCTAAGTTGTAAGACAACTCTTTGCTACCAAAATTCAGTCCTGGCTGTACCTCAACACCGGCGGGCCGGCGATATCCTCGGGAGCGGTGGCATCGCCTGTCGCGGGCCCGTGCCAGACGCTTCCGCCGAAGGTGGTGATGTAGATCATTTCGGGGTCGTAGGGGTCGGGGATGACCCGGTGGCCCCACTTGAAGTTGAATCCGCGAATACGCTGCCAGGTCTCGCCGCGGTCGCTGGAGCGCCACGCCGAGGACTCAAACCCGCAGGCGTAAAGGACCTTGGGATGCCGGGGATCGACAGTCACGTCGTAGACGTGCTGATCTTTCGCCAGCACGTTGCGCCAGGTCTTGCCGGCGTCGTCCGAGAGAAAGATGCCGCCGTCTTTGGCGCCTTCCGGCACGGTCCGGCACCATGCCGCCAGGTACAAGCGCCGCGGATCTTTCACGTCGATGGCCAGGCCGTTGGGGCCGTTCACACCCTTGGGCAGCGTGATGCGGGTCCAGTGTTCGGCGCCGTCATCGGAGCGGTAAAGGGCGCCGTCGCCCGGATTGTCAAAACTCCCGTCGCGGTTGCGGCGCGCCACCAGCAGGTAGAGCACGCCGCGGGAATCCATCGCCAGCCGCCAGGCATAAGGTTCTTCCCCTGAGATGCCATTGTTTTTCAGCACCCAGTGGTCGCCGCCGTCCGTGGTTTTGTAAACGCCCTTGCCGAACGCCGCCACGTAAAGCACTCGGGCCGTCGCGGGACTGCGGGGGTCCAGCAGGATATGGGTGGGCGCAGTGGCGGGAATCCAGTCGGCGTTGCAGGTCCAATTGCGCCCGCCGTCCTCGCTGCGGCCAATGCCGCCGATATAAGTGGAAACCGAGCGGTGGTTCCACATTTTGGTGCGCGGCAGGTCGTGCACGTAGCTCATCACGCCCCACATGCGGCCTTTCACCTGGGGATCGAACACGATCCAGTAGGTGGTATTCCGCCACATGTGCGGCACCCCGGTGGTGGAGGTCACCCAGCCCTTGCCGCCGTCCTCGCTGCGCATCAGCCCGATATCGGTATAAGTGATAAACATCCGCTTTTTGTCAAAAGGATCGAAGTGCACGCCGTAGCAGGTGGTCACGTCCATGCCCGTGCTGGTCCACTCGCCGTCCGCCAGTTGGCGTGAATAGACCGCCTTCCAGTTCGTGCCGCCGTCGCTCGACCGCACGATGCGCATGTCATCGGAACCGAATACAAGGTTGGGATCCGTGGGCGCCGCCCCCACGTCCTCGGTGTTCCGGCCCCTGCCGTTGCGCTCCTCGATCCAGGCCATCTGCAGGTGGTCCTGCTGCGACTGGTTCCACGCCACCGTCCAGGTGCGGCCGGAATCCCTGGTTCTGGCGAACCCGAAAGCCGGCTGCGGCTGGCGCCTGCCGGTGTCATACGAAACGCAGCACGCCTCGGGGTGGAAGAAGCTGGCGGCGATGCCCTGGAAACGCACCCGGCCCTCGATGCCGGGCAGACTGACACCGCTCCAACTCTCGCCGCCGTCGTGGGAAACGAAAGCGCCTTCCCGGGACGTCACGTAGAAAATGGGTTTGCCCCCGCCGGCGGGGAAGCCGCCGGTATAACCCGTAAACTCGTTGAAGGAAACCACGCCCGGAGGCGGATTGAACCGCCGCCACGTTCCCTTTTGCCGGACGGAAATGGAGTTGGTGCCGATGAAATAAAGAGTGCGGTCGAGGGGCGGGGAAGAGGGGTCCACGAAAATGCGCTGCGGGGTCCCGCCATACGGGTGGGCGCTGCCCGCATCGTAGCCCGGCAGTTCGCCGCCCCGCTGCCACGTCGCGCCCCAGTCTTTCGAGGTGGCGAAGGTGTGCGTTTCGTTTTCGAGGAAGGCGGCGTACAAAATTTTCGAATTCGCCGGGTCCACGGCCAGGGTGCTGATGGAACCCTGGGAAGTGCCCCGCGTAAGGATCCTCTCGCCGGCCTCATCGCCCAGGATGTCCAGGCCCGTTACCGAGGAGGGGTCGGGATGGACCAGCCGCCACGTTTCCCCCCGGTCGGCGCTGCGCCACAGCCCGATGGTTGATACGTAGATCACCTTCGGGTCGACGGGGTCAAACAGGTCAAAGCGCACGCGCCCCCGCAAATTGAACATCCGCCAGGAATCTCCGCCGTCGTGCGAAATGTAGGCGCCCGTCATGTCGCAGTGGGCGAGCAGGTCATTGGGGGTGTGGGGGCTGGCGGTGGGCAGGTAGATCGATCCTCCGCCTCCCGGGCCCATGACCACCCATTGGTCTCTTCGCGGCGCCCCATCGAAAGCCGGAGGCGCGGCGGCCGGGCTGCCGAGCAGCGGAATCCGCGGCAGCGCGGCATCGGCGAGCACAGCGAGCGAGAGTCCCAGAACCTTCACTCTGGGCCGGTAAATTTCGACCCGCCGCCGAGAGCGGTCACGATCACGAGCATCGTTTTCAGAAGACATGTTTTCCCTCCCTGTTCAACCACCCCGCGGGGGGCAGCACGAAAGGCCGCGTCGCCCTCCCTTAGGTAGCGGCGGGTTCTTCCCGCCATCGGGTTGCGCGCGTGGCGAGATAAACTCGCCGCTACGGCGTCCGTCCAAAATTAACAATAAACGCGGCAGACGATGATATCACCGCCCGTCCCGCAAATTCCCAACTAAAACCGCCAGAATGCAGCAAAGACGTTACGCCGTGATGACCAGGGGCGTGAAAAGATAATTATGAATTATGAAGTATGAAGGATAAAAAAGGCGGCGGAATTTGTAGCGCCGGGTCTCCGCCCGCATCTGTCGTGCGTGAGATCACCGGGTTCGCGCACGTCGCAAGGACCGTGATGAGCGGGTCGCGCATACGTTCCGGGTTCTGTGGAATGTATGCGCATTTCTTTCTGCTGAATGATCAGGCGCCGCGCACAGCCCGCGTTTCGCGGGCCTTGGAGTGCGGCGGCTTGCCGCCGCCTTGCCTTCAGCCCGTATGTTGGCGCCTCAATCTTCGACCTCTTCTCACGGGCCAGCTCGCAGCCCGAAGGCGGGAGCACGCTCCCGCACTCCAAGGTCGCTTCGCGACAGTTAATGGCCGGGTCGCCCCTACTGATTTGGCTGGGAATCGCACTTACCTTGCACGCAGACGAGGATATTACTGCCGGTCTGCGTAACAAAGATAGCGGCTCCAGGAATCAGGTTGGATTGTGCGTGGAGGAGGGCAGAGATCCCCGTATCCACGTAGATCCGGGTGAGCGCGGTAATGGGGGTTTTCCCGGAATAGTCCGGATGTTCCGCCACGATCGCGTTGTTCGTCGGGTCCGCCGCCAGGAACACGGTTCCGTTCGGCAGGTCCACGTATTGGTTGATGGCATGCGTTGTAATGTTCACGAGGGCAAGCTTTTCGCCCACGGTCCCATCGGCATTCACCGCGTACCCCATCACGCCGAGTGTGGATCCCGCGAGCACCATGTTCCCGCCGCCCGTCCAGTGATACGACTGCCAATACGTTGCATCAGCATTCGTGAACTCTGGAAGGGCGAGCGTCCAAACAGGCGCTGATGCGGATCCCGAGATGGTGAACTCCGAGACGGTGCTGTTGCCTCTCGCCAAGAAGATGACGTGCGAGGCGTCCAGCACTTTCACGGCCGAGGGTTGGCTACCTTTCGGAAAACTAATGGTAGCGATGACCCGTTGGTCCTGGGGAATGCCTGCCTGGTTTGCCATGAAGCAGTAGGCCGTGTCCGTATTCGGTTGGACGGCACAGACCAAACCGCCATTCGTATCCAGGGCAGCAACCTCTCCGATGGGAATGTTAACCGCCATAGAAGGATTGGTTATCATATATGCATCCACACCATCTCCTTCGGTATAGAATTCCCAGCCGGTTCCAGGATCAAACGTGAATGCAGGGCTTGCTGAGAGAGCGGGGTAACTACTATCCGCAGTCCCGTCGGGTTTGAAGGTGAAGATGGCCGCCTTACTTGTTGCGCTACCCCCAGCGTAGTAATAGTACATCACACCCGTTGACGGGTCGGCATAGCCGACCATTGATCCGCCGTCAAAGGTGAAGTGAAGCGCGTTAGAGGTGGCGCCATCGGTTCCGGTAGCCCAGATCTTGATCGGGCCGGGCTCGAAAGTGTAACCCGTAGAATTGAGGACCCCTACCCAAGGGGATCCGGACGAGTAAGGGTCGGTTTGTGTTGACCCGTTCTGCGTCTGGATATTGAGCGTGTCCCCGGTTTCGCACCCGGTGCAATTGATTGTGAGCAGTACATTCGTCCCGTAATCCGAGTGGATTTCGTTGTCCGGGATCGCCGGTGTTGACGGATCCACGCTGATCGTGATGACCCGCTGATTGACCGTCACCGTTGCGGACGCGCTTGCGCTGCCGCCGGTGCCGGTGCAGGCCAGGGTATAGGTGAACGTGCCGGGCGCGGGCGGGGTCTCCGTCTTTGATCCGCTGGTGGCCTCCGAGCCCGACCAGCTTCCCGAAGCCGTGCAGGACGTTGCGTTGGTGCTCGACCAGGTGAGCGTGGCGTTTTGTCCGCTGGTAACGGTCGTGGGCGATGCTGTCAGCGTTACCGTGGGAGCCGGAGTGGAATTGCTCCCGCCGCCGCCTCCGCTGCTGCCGCATCCAACCTCCAGAATCAGCAGTCCGGCAACACACAGAAGTCCGGGCCACAACCCACGCCTGTGCCGCATCGCGCCTCCCGTTTCACCCTCCGGCGCCTTTCGCGAAGGGTCCCGAATCTTTGGCTTTTCAAACGAATCTTCTTGCGCGTGAATACTATGCCCATGCTGGCACTCTGTCAAGAGATTAGCTCTTACTTATGCACTTAATATCCGCATGGTAAATGAGCATTCCATTCAGCCTCGGGGTTTCGTGGCTGGCGCGGGCGTTTGCATTGTAGTGTCTGCGATCTCGCGAAGCGGGACATTGTTATTGAGATTCATATCCGCCATCCCGGTTTGTGCGCGCCCAGTATAACACCGGGAAAATGAATTGAAATCGTGTGCCGCATCCATTCGCGTGTGCGGCGCGTAGACGCCACGCGGCTCAGCGGCTAAAGCCGGCATACTTTTTCAGGCGTTTGCGGCACGAGTAAACTCGTGCCCTTTCTCGACCGACCGGGGACGGCGTACCGCTCAGCAGCCCGCCCCTCTGCCCCGTGCACAAAGGCCAAAAGTAAGAACTTCGGAGTCGCAGAGACACAAACCGTCTCTCCGCCAGCCCCGGCCTACGCTCCACTCTCCGCCGCTGGGCGGGTGGCGCAGATTTCGCGTTTTGCGCGAAGTCTGCGGTCTCGCAAAGCGAGAGGCATTTGCTTTTTCATTCCACCCAGCCCTTTGCCGCCACTGCGGCGGCCCGGGACTCTCTCCTTCATCATTCAGAATTCACAATTCTTCTTCAGCGCCATTCCAACTCCACGCAGCTTCCCTGAACGCGGACATCAAAAATCAATATCTTCGCCACCCTCGTAACTCGTGCGATGATGCGGTAGGACCTGGAAGCACAGAGAGGAGAGCACGATGAGCAACGGGCAGGCGGCGCCAGAGACGAAAGGTGTTACGGTGAAGCACCTTGCAACGGTTGACCTGGGCCCTGAGATCGAGGGCCTGGCAGGGCGCCAGCTTCGAATGCGTATGGTGACCATCGAGCCTGGAGGCGTCTTCGGCCCGATTCACGACCACAAAGACCGGCCAGGCATCGTCTACATACTGCAGGGAACCATCACTGACCATCGAAATGGAGCCGCTACGGACTATGGGCCGGGAGTGGGCTGGCCCGAGGATAGGAACACCACACATTGGCTTGAGAACAGAGGAACGGTGCCGGCGGTGGAGATCTCGGTCGATATCGTCAGGCAAGATTAAGATGACTGCCCGAAGGGCAAGTGGGCAGCCACCACATCGATTCTCTGCCGCGAGCTCGCAAATGTCGGCGCGCAAAAGAAAGTGTCCGCAGCTGTCCACTAAGGAGCGGCCTTCACCGGAATGGCCTCGGTTGCGGTCCTATTAAAGTCAAATTGCAAAAGCCATTCCTTCGATACGGGCCGGCCATCAACCTCCGCAGGCTGGAATTTCCACTTTCGCGCGGCTTCGAGAGCAAGCCCGGCAAAATACCTGCTCGGTCCGTGAGAATCGAGCCTCGCTTCCGCCACGTTGCCTGACGGGTCAACCGCGACTTTCACCATCACTCTCACCGTGCCTCGGATGGTGTCCATGGCGCTCCGGGGCACTTCGGGCAAAACTTTCTGCCGGACGCCGCCCTGGACAACGGCGCCGGTGGGTGTCTTCGCCCCCGCTCCGGATTGAAGGGAGGGATGTGGCGGGCGGGCGCCACGGGTGCTTTGATGTTTCCTGCCGTGCCTCCCGGCGGGCGGCTCCGTTGAACGCGCCACCTGGGTTTGGCCTGGATTGGGCTCGGCGCGGTGACGGTTCAGCAGTTTCAGTCCTGCCAGGACCACCACCAGCGCCAGCGCGGCTACGGCTATCGGAACAATGTACCGCCGTTTGGCGAACGTCTCTTGCGGCCTGGCATCGGTCTGCGGCTTTGGCGCGGGTAAGGGGGCCGCGGGCGCGGCCGGCCCGAGGCGCACCGCGATCTCAGCAACGGTCCAGCGGCGCTCGGGGTCCCAACGCAAACAGTTGCGCGCGATATCATAGTAGGGCTCCGGCAGCGTCCGGGGGATCACCGGGTCCCCTTCTTCCGTCGTCACCCATGCGGGCTCATGTTGCGGCAGGAGCTCAACCAGGATCATTCCAAACGACCAGACGTCCCCGGCCGGCGTGTTGATTCCGCTTTCAGCTTCGGGAGGGTCGTAGGCTCCCTGCGTCCCTCTGCCGCCGCCCCAATCGTCCCTCCGGCAGAGCCCGTCGCTCGTGAGCTTCAGTTGACCATCGATACTCATGATGTTGGCGGGTTTCAGGCGGCAATGAACAAAACCATTGCGGTGAAGATAGGCCAAAGTGTCAAGAATCACCCTGAGCGTTTCTCGTGTTTCCTCAGGCGGGAAGGGCACTTTTGAAAGAACTCGCGACAGGTCCAGTTCGGCGTACTCCATCACCACGTAGAGCAGGTCATTGTCCCCAAGCCGGCCGCGCCCGGTGTGAAACAGCTGTATCAGGTGGGGATGTGAAAGCTTTGCGGCTTCTTTCCACCGGGAGAATCGGAGCTCTGCGTTCGCACTGTCCGCCGGGATCAGCTTGATCGCCGCCTCTTCAACGCCGCGTTCCCGGTCCCCGGTCAGAAACACAGCGCTGTGTTCTGAGCCGCCCAGGTACTCGCGCAGATGGAATTTCCCGTCGAGCGTCTGGCCTTGCCATTGTTTCCAGGACTGGGTCATAAAACTCCCCGCCTGCCGCCGCTTCCCTCCGCCTCCCACAGACGCTCGCATTGTAGCACCTGCGGAACCTTTTCAGTAGGGCCTCGCCTCAGCCCGTGCCACGAACCGGCATCCTCGAATAATTCCGGGCTGGCGCAGACCGCTGATCTTTGCGGTCTGCGTGGTCCCGAAGGAACTGGCTGCCACACGCCGCGCCGGAAAAGCCTCGCTACGCAAAATCGCAGGCGCTACAATACAAGCGTTTGCGCCAGCGGCCGAGGCCAATCCCATGAACGATAGAAAAGACATTTTTTCCAGCAGAAGACAGCAACTTATTCCCCACGACGACTGGAAGACCATACTCATCGACTACTATACGGGAGCTTACGGACCTACGCTGAGGGTCGACATAAAAGGCATAGACGGATTGGTTCGACTTAACGACCTGTTCGTAAAACTCGCGAATAGTGGGCTTCAAAATGCGAACATACAACAAATCGGCCGGGTGAAATTCTCCGGGTTCGAAAGTATAGAAATGACTCTTTGGCCTCACCGCAAAGAGCCCCGAAAGCTCGTGGAGCTTGTGCAAGCTGGGGACGGAGGTCTTGCATTCCACTGGACGAGACATTCCGAAGGGTGGAAAGAATGGGCGGAAATGGTCGACGCTCTTAAAAGACCCGGCCACCAGTATTTGACGGGTAAGGATCAGGACGATGCGATAATCGAAATTTCGTTCATGGAAGACCCTGCTCCCTCCCCTTGACGCAAATATGCCTGGCTGCCGCATACGTTCCGCAGCTTGGAATGTATGCGGGCACAGAATGAGGGCCACGGTTGACAGCGAGGTGTCGCTGAATTGCCTTCAGAAATGAGGGCGGGGAACTGATGAAAAAAACAAAAGAAGCGACAACGCTACTGGACCGTCAGGGGAATTGAAACTTTGGCATCGGCGTTCGAATTGGCGCCGTTCGACGTATTGCTTTCGGTGAATGCGTAAACCGTGACCGTATAATTGCCCGCCGGGGTCGCCCCCGAACCGCTGCCTCCGCTATTTCCGCCGCCGCTCGATCCTCCAGCTCCGCAATTTATCATCAGCGTCGCGAGGAGCGCCAGCATGGCGAACCCCGCAAAGGTGGCGGGCGAGCGCCCTTGCCGGACCCTCTTGCGGGCCATCACGCCGAGCAGGACCGCCATCGCCATGGCCAGGAGCGGAAGGAATGGAAACGTTCCTTTCCAATCCAGCAAGGCCGGGGGCAGGGCAGACTTGGCCGTTGTTGCGACCTTCACGATGACGGCCTCCGGCAGAATGGCATCGGAGTTGACGACGTAGGGGTCGAGCGGGTCACTCGTCTTGATGGAGCAGGTGGCATTCGGGGCCGTGGTATCGCAGGAAAAATACGCGTAGCCCGTGTGCGGCGCGAGCGTGGGCGTGAGTACGCTTGTGTTGCCCGTCGTGGCTCCGGCGGTGAGGCTGATGGCGGGCGGATTCCCCATTGCCGGCGCGGGGATCGCGGAAGGCTTGTACTCGCGGACGTAGTCCACCATCATCCGGTAGGGACCGGTTCCCGAAGGCAGCGAGCCGCCGCATGTCCCTCCCACCGCCACATTCAGCAGCAAAAAGACGGGACCGGAGTTTGAATTTATAATGTTGAAGCGCCAGCTCGCGCCGGCCTTGGCATCGCTCGCCGTCACAATAAAGAACGGCTGGACCGTCGAGGTTGCTGCCGGGGAGGGCGTGGGAGAATTGACGTAATACTGCAGCATATTTGCCGACCAGATCACACCGTAGGCGTAATACGCCGTGTTCATCTGTTCGCCGCCCGGAAACGTGTAGATGCCGGCGTTCGATTGCAGGCTCGATGAACTCGTGCCGTAGTGGAGGGTGGAGTGGTTCGTGGTGTTCCCTGCCGGCGGCCCGCAAGGGGTGGAATCCGCCCAGGCTTCCATGATGTCCGACTCGCCGCACGCCGGCCACAAAACCGAGGAAATGTCCGTCCCGAGCCACCAGAACGCAGGCCACAAACCCGGGCTCGAAAGGTCCGGCAACTCAGCGCTTGCTTCGATGCGGCCGTACTGGAAAGCCTGCGTGTTCTGAGTTGTCATTCGCGCCGAGTTCCACGTGCCGCTGTTGTTGGTGACGATCTGAATCACCAGATGGCCCGTGCCATCCACATAGGAATTTGCCGTCTCGGGATCAAAAGTGGCCGGGCAGTCCGCTGGATTACCCGGATATCCCGGCGGCCCGCAATAGGTCTCTGCCTCGTTATTTCCAAAGCCGCCGCTCCCGAGGTCGTAGCTCCAGACGGACCACGGAGCCGTTTCGGGCGGGCCCACCGTCGGGCTGTTGAATTCCTGGCAAAGCGCCGGTGTCCACGCCACGTTGCCAACCGTATTGGCGGAAACGTCCGCGCAGCCGCCTGTCCATGCGTCGGATGTTTGCGCCGGCGCGTTCATGGCAATCATCAGGGCCGCCACGGCAAGCGGTAAGCTTCGACCCATGATCCTTCCACGCAGGTTCCTTGCTTCCACGACAGGGCGGCCCTTTTCGCGAACTTTCTTGGTGACGTTGCGGCCGAATATTTTCATGGATTCTCCGTGTCCATCTACGGATGTCAATGGCAGGCAGCCCATCGCACCGATTGCGTGTCGGGGGCCTTTTCGTTGTATAAGATTGTAGCGCAATGTTCGCCCTGTAACGTTGAGGGTTTGCTCATGAAATGGCGACGCTGCGGCTGCCTGCTGTGGTATCGTGGCATTTCGGGCCTGCAGATTGGAAAGTCAATTCCGGGAATCAATCAGTGAACGGTATGAATCCCAGGGTCGATGCATTTTTGAGCAGGGCCGAAAAGTGGCGGAAAGAATTTGAGGCGCTGAGGACCATTGTTCTGGGTTGCGGCTTGAACGAAGAATTGAAGTGGGGCCAGCCTTGTTACACCATTGAGAACAAAAACGTCGTCTTAATCCATGGATTCAAAGAATACTGCGCGCTTCTGTTTTTCAAGGGCGCCTTGTTAAAAGATGCCGGCGGCATTCTCATCCAGCAGACGCAGAACGTGCAGTCGGCTCGCCAGATCCGGTTCACCAGCGTTCGGGAAATCGTCAAGTTGCAGCGCACCTTGAAGAAGTATGTTTTTGAAGCCGCTGAAGTGGAAAAAGCCGGTTTGAAAGTGAAATTAAAAAAGACTTCAGACTATAAAATTCCTGAAGAATTCCAGAAACAGTTGGATAAAAGGCCCGCCTTGAAAGCCGCGTTTGATGGTCTGACGCCGGGACGGCAAAGAGCCTACCTCTTCTATTTTTCCCAGCCCAAACAATCCAGAACGCGGGAGTCGAGGGTTGAAAAATATGTGCCGCAGATCCTCGATGGCAAGGGATTGAACGATTAATCCTTTCGCCGCCCGTTCACTGGTTGGCCACCGCACCGGCGGGCCCGCGGGAACGATGGCAAATGCCCCAGGCCGCCAGGACGGCGGTTTGAGATACATCTAAATTACAAAAAACAAAAGAGTTAGATTGGAATTATGGATGCCAGTAGCTGGGGGAAATCGCCGGGTTGAGGATCAGCGTCTGGCCAGTCCGGAAACGACAGGGGCGTGGGCTCCACTCTAAAAATTTTCTTAACCTATTGATTTTACTAAATGTATTTGATACTATTGTAAGTTAGCCTCTGGGGATTTACTCATTCATGGACGGTAGGAGGTCGGCGAGGCCACTTCGCAACTTTTCGTAAGAATTGCGAATCCATTTGCTTTTTTTTGCATCAGATATAGTGAACAACAACCCCGGCATGGTTGGGGCAAAATTTTTGACAGGGTACTAACCTTCTGCACCTTCTGACTCCACTACTTCTTTAGAGGTTCATGGGTACGGCCTTGGGGAAAGAATGAATCCCCGACGGCCGCCCGAGTTTTCGACCCTGAGAGGACGAACATTATGTTGGACGTTAAGCTGAATTTCCAGGATCCTGCCCACTCGGATGCAGTGGACGACGAGGAACGCGACCTGATTTCGGAGGAAGAGCCGGAACTGGAAGCGCACGGCGAGGAAGAGTGGGAAGCGCCTGAGGAAGCAGACGATGCCGAAATTGACCTGAGTCCGGGGCCCCTGGAAGGGTCCATCGACCCGGTGCGAACCTACCTGCGGGACATGGGCCGGGTGCCCCTGTTGAACCGCGCGGGCGAAGTTCGCCTGGCGCAGCGGATTGAGCGCGGGCAGCGTGTGGCGCGTCGCGCCATGTCGCGGTCGCCTCTGGTGCTGAAAGAACTGCTGGCCACCGCCAAAGCCCTGCGCGCCGAAAAGCGGTCCATCCGCGAGATTGCCCATTTTGGCGCTGAGGAACTGGCGGATCCCAAGCAGATTGCGGCACGGACGCGCGCCCTTCTGAAGCAGATGGACCAGATTACCCAGGTTTATCGCACCGCCGTGAGACAGGCGTCGGCTCTGGAGCGTGTTCCGAAATCCCAAAAGCGAACTATTCTGCGGGCGCGATACCGTCTGGGGCGCACCCGTGTGCGCTTGTCCAGGCTGGTGATGGGGCTTGACCTGAATGCCCATGAAATCGAGCGGCTGACGGGCATGGTGTCCCTGGCCAGCCAGCGCATGCAGGAACTTCGACGGCAGATCGACGCCTTGAAGGCGCAGTCCTCCGCCAAGGGCCGCAAGCCGGTGGGCGTGCGGAGCGAACTGCGGCTGCACCAGCAGCGGCTGGCGGCGCTGGAGTCGGAGTGTGGCGCCGGGGCGCTGGAAATGAAGCGCACCTGGGAAAAAATCCAGCTGGCGCAACTCCACGCCGAGCAGGCCCGGAAAGAGCTGACCGAGGCCAACCTGCGGCTGGTGGTTTCCATCGCCAAAAAGTACATCAAGCGCGGATTGCACCTGCTCGACCTGATCCAGGAAGGCAACCTGGGACTGATGAAGGCCGTGGAGAAGTTTGACTGGCGGCGTGGCTATAAATTTTCGACTTATGCGACCTGGTGGATCCGGCAGGCCATTACCCGCGGCATCGCGGACAAGGCCCGCACTATCCGCGTGCCGGTGCACGCCAACGACACCATCAACAAGCTGGCCCGCGCCCGCGGCGAATTGACCCGCGAACTGGGCCGCGATCCCACCATTGCCGAGGTAGCCGGCAGGGCGCAGATTTCCGTGCCCAAGGCGCGCCAGGTGATGAAGATCGCGCAGCAGCCTCTTTCGCTGCATACCCCCATCGGCGACGACGGGGAGTCGCAGTTGAGCGACTTTCTGGAAGACAAGCAAACGCCTTCACCTTCGGATTCGGCCATCACCGTCAACCTGAGGGAGCAGACGGCATCCATGCTGAAGACCCTGACGCCCCGCGAAGAGCAGGTGCTGAAGCTGCGATTCGGCCTGGAGGATGACAACGCGCGGACGCTGGAGGAAGTGGGCAACTGCCTCTCGCTCACCCGTGAACGTATCCGCCAGATTGAAGGGAAAGCGTTGCGCAGCCTGCGCTCGCCGTGGCGCGGCGGAAGGCTCCGCTCATTTCTTTCCGACAACTAGGCATACCCACGCCCGGCCTGCAATAGGGCGGGACTTACCCTTCGCCGGGGGCGCGCCAGCCCGCGCCCCTGCGCATCCCCTGCATTCATTAAAAACCAGAAAGCGTATCAGCCCTGGCCCGCAGGGGCTGGCGAAATTTCTTCCAGGCAGCGGAATGCTGTCAATTTTACATAGTTTATTCTCTCCGCTTTATTCAACAGAAACACATTTAAAGGAATTTACAGCGATTTTTGTTTGGTCTCCGAATTGCTCTACCTTCAGGTATCCGGACCCTTCAGGAAAGATTTTCCATGCAACATTAGCGCAATGTTCCATGGATGGCTGGTAAGGGAAGGGTGATCCTGCGCTCAGAAAAATCCCTGCCAGGGCCGGTATTGCCGTTCACATGGCAATCCGGAAGTCTGGCGCGGCGGGCGTGGAATGGGCCTCTGCGGGGCACGCGAATTATCGAAATGCAGGGTTTCCTTCCGGGGGTTCGGGGCATCTAAGTTTTTGTGCGCGGGGTACCAGCGGGTTGTTCCAGAAATCGATGGCCAGCGCGGCGGGCGCGCCGGTGGCAAGTGAGATTGGCGGGCCTGCCGTTGAACGGCCTGGGTCGCGCCGCCCGCAGCGGATCAAGGCTTTTCGCAGGCAGGATGCGGTGCACCTCGCAAAACAGATGGTTGAACGGCGGGGCCTGGCCTGCCCGGGCCTTCACCGAATATTGGCTGCGCAGGAGGCGACCATGGAAAAGAGAAGATTGAAGATCAACATCAGGGAAGCCGATGCGGATGGACGGGATTTGAAGCTGCTGCTGGTGGATGAAAATGCCAATGATCTCGATTACTACGCGGAGGTGCTGCGTTACCTGGGGTATGAAGTTCAGCCGGTGAATTCGTATTCCAGGGCCGCTGCGGCGCTCGGCCGCGAACGCTTTGACCTGGTGATCGTGGACCAGGGAAGCTCGGATTTCGAAGGGCGGCCGGTGCTGACCCGCGCGGTGGAGGTTGACCGCCAGGTCCCCATCCTGGTGCTGACCCGGACGGTGGATGCCGATTGCTGCATTGAGGCGCTGGATGCCGGCGCCCGCGAGTACGTCCAGAAACCCCTCACCACGGCCGAGGTTCGCGAGCTGGTGTACGATTATGTGAAACCTTCAACCCTGGCGTTTGCCGCTGGCCACCCCCAGCCGCCGGGCATGGGTGGCGAGAACGCCGAAGCATCCGGCGACGAAGCTTTGCGCAGGGCGTCCTGACGGAAAGCGGCGTCAGGGTCGGCAACATTGCACACGGCGGATGCGGCAGCGTTTGGGCTACCGCTCGATAAACTCTCCGGCCCGTTGCGCGATCAGCGCCGTGTGGCCAACCGGGGGCCGGCGCGGCCGTGCCTCCAGATTTCCTGCCGGCCCGGGACCCCGGCATCGAACCCAAGCCCGCCCCACAACCCGCCTGAGACCGTCCCGCTGAAAACCCTTTCAACCTGAACCAGCCCCGGAACTTCCCGGCCATGCCCGGCGCGGGTGTGGTGTCTGGAACTCAACAACAGGGCCCCTGCCCATCCGCCTGCCTGAATCTCCTCAATTCCGGCGCCCTTGCAGCCGATATCTGCTGGAGAGGCCCGGACCGCCTGCGGACGGGCCATTGCCGGCGAGGGGAGGATGGCGATGAGGGAACTCTGCGACAAGTTGTGGCGAAGCGAGGAGGGACAGGACCTGACGGAATATGCGTTGATTGTGGTGCTGATCTCGCTGGTGGCTGTGGTCATACTCCGGACGATCGGGACGGTCGTTTTCAATACCTATTCAAACGCTTCTTCAAACCTGACGTCGGCGGCGAGCTGATTCCGTTCCCGGCCTGCGGGCCACGAGGAAAGCCCCGGAGACAACAGCCTCCATCGCCGGACGTCCTGCCTGGTCCGGAAGTCCTGCCAGAAAATGGCGTTCAGTTCTCGGGCGCTGCTGAAGGGGAGCCGAGAAATTCCAGCCCCATCTGATCGTGTCCGTCAGAGCTGACGTCCCCTGACCAGACCACCATGCAACGTAAAGCGCCCGCCGGATCTTCCGGCTGGAAAAGCGTGAGAGTCTGGCCTGGAGCTAATCCTATTCCAGCCTCGACTCTGGCCCCAAACGCGGACATGTCAACCGTCGTGCCTTTGTGAAGCGTTTCTCGATCTTCCGACTCCACCATCAGGACGATGGCTCTTCTGACCGGTTTCCGCTCCGACCGCCGTGAGGAGCCAAAGGCATCAGGTGTCATGCCGAAGAGGGTACACAAGAAGGCGCCAGGTAGCAAGCGATATTCTTCCAGGAAATGAAGAGATTTTAATGCTGGTGTTTCTGCAGAGCGGTTTGAAGATCTCAGTGGCGACGGCGGTCGCTGGACCTGTGATGGGCGAGCGGTGCGCGGCGTGGCTGCGCTTCCGGCTGCTGCCGGTAAAGCAGGACCCGCTCCATGTTCATGCCCAGTTTGGACATTTCTTCAAACCCTTTGGAACTGATGAAATATTGCCGCTGACGGTCGGTCTGGTCTTCCACAATCCACTCCAGCTTCTTGGCGGCTTCAATAAACACACTTCCGACCGTAAACGGATTCACGGGTCCGAGACGGTTCTCTTGCTGGGTCTTGGGTTTCATGGAGTCCTGCTCATTGGAGATGGCAGATATCTGCCTTGTCAAGTCTTGCTTTCAGAACGCGTAGATTGATCCGTATGTGTCGAACCAGCGTGAGGCGGTTATCCAATTCCTTTAAGGATATCCCACCACCATGCTACAGAAGTCAGACTCATCTGGCAAGCTATCATTATAGCCTGCGAGGGCGGGGGCGTGCGCGGGATTCCAGCCGCCCGCTGATGAAATCCCTCAAACGTGTCTGCTCCCCGACAGCGTTCACACAGAGGCTGCGGGGCGGAATGCTAACGGACTTTGCCGCGCGCAGCCACTTTCCAGGTGCCTTCCACCTGTCCCTGGCGAAGCAGGAAAACCTCGTCGTGCATGTTGACACAGGTGCAAACGTGGTTGGGAATCACCGTGACCACCTCGCCCACATGAAACGGGTGGGTGGAATTCGTGATGTCCAGATGTCCGTGCTCCTCGTTGAGCTTGATCAGTGGCGCATCGGGAGCTTCCACCACGTAGCCGTGGCCTGTGTGGGGGCCGGAACCCAGAGCGTCTGAGGAAAGGGTCTTTGATCCGGCGTCGATCATGGCGCGCCCGGGAACCGCGGTTGAAACCACCGTCGAGACCACACGGGCCGCGCACTCTTCCAGCCTGCAGGCGCCCTGGTAGTAGGTGTTCAGGTCGTTGTAAACGTAGGTGCCCGGGCGGATCTCCGTGATGCCGGGAATTTTGTGAGTGAGAAAAGCCGAGGGCGTGGAGCCGCCGGAAACAATCTCCACCTCCATGCCCGCCTTGCGGAACGGTTCGAGGGTCTGCTCGACGAGTTCGGCCACCTGCTTCGCCGTCTTTTCGCGATCGGCTTCCGAGCCCCAGACGTTGCCGGGAAAGGTCATCAACCCGCGGAATTTGAGCCCCGCCATCTTTTCGATTTTCCGGGCCAGTTGCAAAGCTGCCGGGCCGGGTTCGACCCCGCAGCGGCGCATGCCCACGTCAAACTCCACCAGCACGCCGACGGTGGCTCCGGCGGCGCTGGCCACCCGCGAGAGTCCTGCTGCCGTGGCCTCATTGTCGAGCGAAAGAAGGATGGTGCGCTCGCGCGCCAGGCTGGCGATGCGGCGAAGCTTTTCATCGCCCCAGATGGGAAAGGCGATCAGGATTTTATCCAGGCCGGCCGCCGCCATCACCTCCGCCTCACCCACCTTGGCCACGCTAAGCCCCACGGCGCCGTGTTCAATCTGCATCCGCCCCACTTCGGGGGCCTTGTGGGTCTTGGTGTGGGGCCGCAGGCCCAGCCCATGCAGGCGGCAGTAGTCGGCCATCCGCTGGAGGTTGCGCTCCAGGATGTCCAGGTCAATGGTAAGAGCGGGCGTGGGCAGTTCCTGATAGTTCATGGATCACCCCCTATCGTTTCTTCTTGTGCGACTTGCTGACCCGCGCAATGCAGTCGATTTCCACTTTGATTTTGGGCATGCTGACACCGACGGTGGTGCGGGCCGGCGGGTTCTTGGGGAAGTACTTCGCGTAGACTTCGTTCATGGCCGCGAAATTCTTCATGTCGGAAAGAAAGACTCCGCAGCGGACCACGTCTTTCATGGAGCTGCCGGCGGCCTCAAGAATCGCCTTGATGTTCTCGAGCGTGCGGCGCGTTTCAGCGCGGACATCGCCCAGTTCGAACTCGTCCGTCTTGGGATTGATGGCCGCCTGGCCGGCGACGAATACAAAGCCGCCCGACACGATGGCCGGGGAATAGGGGCCGCGAGGCGTGGGTGCCTTCTTGCTTTTGACTACTTTGCGCATTTTGTTCGACTCCTGTTGATAGAGATTACGGCTGTCGCCGAATTTTCAAGAGGTCGTAGCGGCGGCTTGATGCCTCCATGTGGCGAGATCAACTCGCCGCTACACGCCTCTGCCAAAGTCTGCAAATCCACGGGGCGGCGCTTCAGGCCAGCTGGCCGCCGTCGACAAACAATAGAACTCCGTTCACGTAATCCGCGTCAGAGGACGCGAGAAAGGTTGCCGGCCCGGCAATATCTTCCGGCTCGCCAAGACGCCCGGCGGGAATCAAATCCTTGTACTTGCTCATGAATTTCTTGTCCTTCACGGCGGCAGCCGTCAGGCGCGTGCGGATGAGCCCCGGCCCGATGGCGTTGGAGTTGATGCCGTAGTGCCCCAGTTCGCGCGCCAGAGTTTTGGCCAGCAGAAAAAGGCCGGCCTTGGAGGCGTTGTAGGGAGCGAGTTCCGCCTCTGCGTCCCAGCTGTTGGTGGAGGCCATAAAAACCATCTTGCCCCTGCGGCGGCGGACCATGTGCGGCGCCACCTCGCGCGCTACCAGGTAGCCGCCCTTCAGGTTGATGTCCATCGTCCAGTCCCAGTGCTTTTCGTCGCTCTGGGTAAAGGGAACCATTTGGGCGACTCCCGCCACGTACATCAGCACGTCAATGCGTTTCTGCCAGCGGATGGTTTGCGCCACCATGCGCTGCACGTCGCGCTTGCGCCGGACGTCACACACGCAGGTGCGGACGGAGCCGCCTGCTTCGGTGATCTCACGCTCCGTGCGCGCCATCATCTCGCGGTCGATATCGCCGATCATCACGTGGGCGCCTTCGCCTGCCAGCCGCTCCGCAATGCCTTTGCCGATTCCTTGCGCGCCTCCCACCACCAGGGCGCATTGTCCGCCAAAGCGGCCGGGTATCATTTTCATCGCTGTCCGTTACTCCCTCGTCCGGTCCGGGACAATCCGGAAAAAAGTTTACTAGGTTCCTGAGGCAGTCTCCCAGTATAATGGCCCGCCACTCCGCCGTAAAGGTTTTGCGTGGGAGGCAGGGGTGAAACGGGAGCAGCATCGTTTAAAAATACGAACCCAGCTCTCGAGTCGGGACCTGCAGGAATTAAAGGCTCTTTGCCTGAACGTACGCGACAACCGCGGCATGGAAGTTCGAACGCCGCGCAACAAGGGGCGGATCATGGATTCACGACCTAAGGGCGTTTCTCAAGGGACCGAAATTCAGACCCTGCCGCGGGAGATCGGCATCCTGGGTTCCACGGCGATTGTGGTGGGCACCATCATCGGCTCGGGAATCTTCCTGGTGCCGCACAACGTGGCCACGCAGGTGGGCAGCGTCTTCAGCCTCTACCTGGTATGGATTGTGGGCGGGGCGCTGGCATTGGCAGGAGCGCTGTCACTGGCGGAACTGGGCGCGGCCATGCCGGAAGCCGGAGGCATCTACGTTTACCTGCGCGAATCATTCGGCAAGCTGATCGCTTTCCTCTACGGCTGGGGATCGCTGCTGGTGATTGACGCCGGATCGGCCGCCGTTCTGGGCGTCGCTTTCGGCATTTACGCCGCCGGGTTCGTTCCCCTCACTCCGATAGAACAGAAAGTGCTGGCCGGGGTGGTGATTGCGGTGCTGACGTTCATCAACATTCTGGGCGTGAAAAAGGGCACGGCCGTGCAGACCATCTTTACCATCGCCAAGCTGGGGGGCCTGGCGATCATCATCGGCTGCGCAATTTTTCTGCCGCCGCTCGCGCCCGCCGTTGCGGCGCATCCGCTGCCCACGCCCCACACCACGCTCAGCAGCTTTGGCGTGGCCCTGGTGGGAGTGTTGTGGGCCTATCAGGGCTGGCACCAGCTTTCCTATACGGCAGGCGAGGTGAAAAATCCATCCCGGGTGCTGCCCATCGGATTTTTCGTGGGCACGGCCATCATCATTGTGGTCTACCTGGCCGCCAACGCCGCCTATCTGCGCGTGCTGCCGCTGCCGGTGATGGCGGAACACCAGCGCGTGGCGGCATCGGCCATGGAGTTCCTGATCGGGCCGCGCGGCGCGCGTTTTGTTTCGGCCCTGATCCTCTGCTCGATTTTCGGCGCGCTGAACGGCACTATTCTGACTTCACCGCGCGTCTATTACGCCATGGCGAAAGACGGCGTGTTCTTCCGGGTGGTCGCCCGCATTCACCCGAAGTATCAGACTCCCGCCGTCGCCCTCATCCTGCTGGGCGCCTGGTCCACCGTGCTGGCCGTCAGCGGCTCTTTTGAACAGCTTTACACCTATGTGATTTTTGCCATGTGGATTTTTTCCGCGGCGGCGATTGCCGGGGTCATCATTTTGCGCCGGCGAATGCCGGACCTGCCCCGGCCTTACAAAGTGTGGGGCTATCCCATCCTGCCCATCGCTTTCATCTTTGCGGCGCTGGCCATCGTGGCCAATACCCTGGTGAGCAAGCCGGTCGAATCCGTCCTGGGACTGGCCATCATCCTGGCGGGCGTGCCGCTTTATTACGCCTGGAAGCGCTGGGGCGGCGCGGCGGCGCGCTAGCGTTGCTGCGGCCTGCCGCATTGGCCGGTGTGGGTTTTTAATCAATCTTCGGTAGCACAGCGAAAAACAGAGGGGCAATACATATTTACTTGCACACGTCGTCGGCGGTCACGAGTTCGGCTCCGGCGGCGGTCATTTCATCGATGGCCTTTCGGCCATCTATCTCGTCGATGGCCTTGATGGCGTCAGTGACCAGTTGGACCGGCTTGTTGCGCTCTCGCAGCGCGAGCACATCGGCGCGCACGCAAAACTCAGTGGCAACGCCAAAGACAATGTAACGGCGCTCGCCCAACGCCTTCAGGATGGCGCCGAAATTAGGATTTGCTGACGTCTCATAAACGTCTTTTTCGATGACGATCTGCGCCGGCCACTTTTCGGGCGGAATAAAGGGCTCGGAACGCATTGGAATGGTCAGCGCGCCGGGGAGGGAGGTTTCTTTGATGTGCTGCTGGCCTCGCGTGCCGGTGACACAGTGCGGGGGCCAGATTTTGAATTCGGGATCGTCGGGCGCGTGAGCATCAGCCGAAGATAAGACGGGAATCTTCCGTTTGCGCGCGTAGGTCATCAGTTGCACGAGCCGGGGGATAATGTCTTTTGCGTGAGGAACGTAGAGTTTCCCCGCCGGGTTCATAAAATCAATCTGGGTATCAACGTCAAAAAAGGCCAGGGGTGCCGCCATGGTTCTCTCCGGGCTTCAGCGCGCCTGCGACGTGCCGGCGGGTTTTCGCGCTGTCACGTACTGGCTGCGGATTTCTTCGAGCAGTTGCACGAGCGCGCCACTCTTATTCACGGGATATTCGGGAGCGCCGCGCAGGGCGTGATATTGCTCAGGAAGCCGGCCGGTGTCGGCCAGCACGGCTTCACGGATTGCGGCTGCGGACTTCCGGGCGCTGAGGCGCCGGCCGTTGCGCATCAGCGGCTGAAGCAAAGGCTCGCCTTCAGGATAAGTTTCGTCAGAGCGCGCGAGCACGTCGTGATGGTATTGGCCATCCTTCGTGAATCGAAACACCTGCTTGCGGCCCGGATAGTAAACCTTTTCTTCGCTGAACTTGGCTTTGTATTCCACCTGCCCGCCGCGTTCCGTTTCCACCAGCTTGTAAACCACGCTGAGCGCCGGAACGTCGCGCGAGGTGGCGAGATCAGTGCCCACGCCGAACGAGTCAATGGGCGCTCCCGCCGCGACCAGTTCTTCAATCCGGTATTCGTTCAGGTCTCCGCTGCCGATGACCTTCACGTCCGTGAGACCGTGCGCGTCCAGGATGGAGCGGACCTCGCGGCTCTTCTCGATCAGGTCTCCGCTGTCGAGCCGGACGGCGCTGAATTTTCTGCCCAGCGAAGCCGCGGTTTCAGCCCCCGCCAGGTCATCGTAGGTGTCGATCAGCAGAACTCCTGTTTCCGGAAATGTTTCAAGCAGCGCCTCAAAGCTTTCGCGCTCGGTGGGGAAGGCCTGCGTCCAGGAGTGGGCGGCGGTGCCGGCCACGGGAATGCCATAGAGCCGGCCGGCCTCGGTGTTGGAGGTGGCGTCGCAGCCGCCCAGGTAGGCGGCGCGGGCCGCTCTCAAGCCGGCCTCCGGCCCCTGCGCCCGGCGCGTGCCGAATTCCATCACGGTCCGTCCCTTCGCGGCGCGCACCACTCGCGCGGCTTTTGAGGCCACCAGGGTTTCAAAGTTGATCACCGAAAGCAGATAGGTTTCGACAATCTGTGCAGCCGCAATGGGAGCCGTCACCTGCAGGATGGGTTCCTCGGCAAAAACAACGGTGCCTTCGGGAACGCCGGCCACCTCTCCATTAAATCCAAAATTTCTCAAGGAGTCGAAGAAACCGCCGCGTACGGTGCGAAAGGCCGGAAGGCTGCGAAGGTAACCGATGTCATCGTCTGTGAATCGGAGGTTTTGGAGATAGTCGAGCGCGTCGTCCACGCCCGCGGCGATCAGATAGGAGCGTTCGCAGGGCAGGGAACGGACAAACAGTTCAAAAGTGGCTGGGAAGTCCATTCCATGCTCGAAATAGCCGGCCGCCATGGTGAGTTCGTACAAGTCCACAAGCAGGCTGCGGATTGGGAGGTCTGATCGCATGGGAGTTTCAGGCTGTTTGTGACGCGGTTGCAATCAATTTCCTGATCTTCGGGACTCCAAAGCTAAAGATAGTCGAGGCGTTCTGAAAACACAAGCCGCCTCCCGCGCCCCGGCGGAGGCCCTTGTCCCGAGGGAATCAAGACCCCGTATAGGCGCATGGAGGCCTCATCTTTTTGCCGCGTGGGCCGATATGTCCAATTAGCGGATCTCGTCGACAGGGAGTGTTCTGGAGAGGATTTGATTCTTCGTATTAAGAGCTCTGGAAACCCAGAAACAGTCAAGGTTTCAGTGCATGAAAAGCATAAGAAGGAGATTTGCCGTGAGTTGGGGGCTTAACGGGAAAATCACAGCGGGATTCGCGGTGGCACTTGCGATCCTTGGCGCTTCGGCATACATTTCCTACCAGAGCACAGGCCAACTGATCGAAACCAGCCGGCAGTTATCCCATACGCAACAGGTGCTGGAGTCGCTGGAGATGGTCCTGGTGACGATGGACGACGCGGAAACGGGCCAGCGCGGCTATCTGCTGACGGGCAAGGAATCCTATCTCGAGCCTTATGAAGCCGCCAGAAAACGGCTTTCCAGCGTGTTCGCAAACCTGGACGAATTGACCACGGGCGACTCTGAAAGCCAGCGCAACCTGGGAATGCTCTCCCGCCTGGTCAAACAAAAGCAGCAGGAGTTGGTTGCGACCATTGCCATGAAACGGGCGAACAAGACGGACGAAGCGTCCTGGCTGGTAATGTCAGATCTGGGAAAAAAGGAGATGGATGACATCCGGGATCTGATCAACAGGATCGAGACCCGTGAGAAAGCCAGGATGGCCGAACGCAATGTGGCGTGGGAAGCCAGTTCCCGCCGCACAACCCAGGTGGTGGTTTTGGCGGTTGGTATTGCCTTTGTTTTTCTCCTGGCTGCCATTCTGGCTCTGAACAGCGAAGCTTCGGAGAGAGCCAGGGCTGAAGGGGACCTTCGAAAGAACCGGGCCAGGACCAAAATGCTGACGGACAGCATCACGGATTACGCGATTTTGATGCTGGATTCCGAAGGCCGGGTTTTAAGCTGGAGCCCCGGGGCGACAAAGATCCTGGGCTATAAACAGGAAGAAATGGTTGGCCAGTCCTTCTCGCGTTTCTTCCCGCCTGACGACGTAACAGCCGGAGTGCCTCAAAAGGAACTTGAGAAGGTGCTGGTGAACGGCCGGGCGGAGGCCGAAGGATGGCGCGTGCGGAAAGACGGCTCGCGCTTTTGGGCCAATTCGGTGATGGTTGCCATCCGGGACGACCAGGGACAACTGCATGGCTTTTCAAAGGTGATGCGCGATATTACTGAGCGCAGGGCGGCGCTGGAAGAGATTGAGTCACTCAACCGGGACCTGGCGCAGCGTGCCAGCGAACTGGAGGCTGCGAACAAAGAACTTGAGGCCTTTACGTATTCCGTTTCTCACGACCTGCGTGCCCCGCTGCGCCACATTGACGGCTTCTCCCAGTTGCTGGTGGACGAGTACGGCCCAAAGTTGCCGGAAGATGTTCGCCGCTACCTCGACCGCATCCAGAACGGGGCCAGGCAGATGGGCCAGCTTGTGGACGAACTGTTGAACCTGGCGCGCATCGGGCGCAAGGAAATCCGGCTCCAGGTGACCGGGCTCGATTCCGTGGTTGAACAGGTGGTCAGCGATTTGAAGACGGAACTGAACGGGCGGAAAGTGGATTGGAAGATCGCATCCCTGCCTTATGTCGAGTGTGACGCCACGCTTTTGAAGCAGGTGTTTGTCAACCTGCTGTCCAACGCTGTGAAATACACGCGGCCCAGGAATCCCGCGGTGATTGAAGTTGGCTCGGTCCAGAAAAACGGGACTCCGGCCGTCTTTGTGCGCGACAACGGAGTGGGGTTCAGCATGAAATACGCGGACAAGCTTTTCGGAGTCTTTCAGCGGCTGCATCGCGCGGAGGACTTTGAAGGGACAGGGATCGGCCTGGCGACGGTGCAGCGGATCATCCAAAAGCATGGGGGGCGCATCTGGGCGGAGGCCGAGCTTGACAAGGGGGCGACTTTCTATTTCACCCTGGGAAACAGGGCAAACTAAAGGCGGAAAGACAGACCGCAAAGAGAGGAGAATATGTCTAAGGACGGTGACACCAGCATATTACTGGTGGAAGATAACGTCGATGATCTCGAACTGACGCTGCACGCGTTGCGTTCGAACAAACTGGCGAACAATATCGAGGTGGCGCGCGACGGGGAAGAGGCCCTGGACTTCCTCTTTTGCCGGGGGCGCTTTACCGGCCGGACAAAGGGCTCACAGCCCAGCCTGGTTCTGCTGGATCTGAAACTGCCCAAGGTTGATGGACTTGAAGTCCTGCGCGAAATGCGGAACAACCCTGCCACGCGGACCATCCCGGTGGTGATCCTGACTTCGTCCAAAGAGGAAAAAGACCTGATGACAGGCTACCAGCTTGGTGTCAACAGCTACATCCAGAAGCCGGTCGATTTCAGCCAGTTTCGCGAAACCGTGAGACAACTGGGACTTTATTGGCTGGTGGTGAACCAGGCTCCTCCGGTAGAAGCCGTGGGGGCGGCATGAAGCCTCGGGAATCCGGCGCGATGGGCGGAGTGGTTCCGGGCCCGGTGCCCCCCAAAGAAGTCCTGCGGGTCCTGGTAATCGAAGACAGTGCGCCAGACGCCGAATTGTGCCTGCGGGAGATGAAGCGGGGAGACGTCCTTTTTACTGCAGATATTGTCCGAACCCGGGATGAGTTCGCCGACCGTGTGGGTTCGAAAGAGTATGACCTTATCCTGTCCGATTACAACCTGCGAAACTGGAACGCGCTGGACGCGATCCAGATTCTCCACGAGGACGGGAAAGACATCCCGTTTGTGCTGGTCACGGGTGCGCTGGAGGACGAAGACGCCGTTGAGTGCATCAAGAAGGGGGTTTCCGACTACGTTCTGAAAGACCGCATGGCCCGGCTGCCGGTTGCGATCCGCCGGGCCCTGAAGGATAAAGCCGAGCGGATGGCGCGGCACCGGCTGGAGGCGCAGTTAGTGCAATCCCAGAAAATGGAGGCTATCGGACGGCTGGCGGGCGGAGTGGCGCACGATTTTAACAACCTGGTGACGATCATTTCCGGATACAGCCAGCTGATCCTTGATCGTTTGCCGGAGGATAGTCCGATCCGTGCCGAGGTCGGCCAGATCAAGGAAGCCGGCGATCGCGCTGCCACGCTGACGCGGCAACTGCTGGCCTTCAGCCGCAAGCAGGTTCTGGCGCCGCGGGTGTTGGATTTGAATGAAGTAGTTGGAGCCATCAGCGAGATGCTTCGCCGGCTCATCGGCGAAGATATTGATCTGGTGATGATCAACTTTCCCGGCTTGTGGGTTGTCAAAGCTGATCCCGGCCAGATCGAGCAGGTGATTATGAACCTGGCGGTCAATGCGCGCGACGCTATGCCGCAGGGCGGGAGGCTCACCATCGAAACGGCCAATGTCGACATCGATGACTCCTATCCGGGCCGGCATCCGACGGTTGTTCAGGGACGCTTTGCGATGCTGGCCGTCAGCGACGAGGGAACCGGAATGACCCCGGAGGTGCAGGGCCGGATCTTCGATCCCTTCTTTACCACCAAGGAACACGGCAAAGGGACGGGCCTGGGACTGTCAACCGTTTATGGCATCGTCAAACAGAGCGAAGGTTACATCTGGGTGTACAGCGAGCCTGGGAATGGAACGACGTTCAAGGTTTACCTGCCGGTGGCCGAGGGAGCCGTGGAGGAAGTGACCCGTGCTGAAGAACACGCGCGTTCCGCGGGAGGTTCGGAAACAGTTTTGCTGGTGGAAGACAACGAATCGGTGCGGACCTTTGTTCGCACTGTGCTGGAATCCAGGGGATTTACCCTGCTGCAGGCCGGCGGCGCCGAGGAGGCCCTGAAGAAGATCGAAAATTTCGAGGGCCCCATTCATCTTCTGCTGACCGATGTGGTGATGCCGCGGATGAGCGGGCCGGAACTGGCCGCGCGCCTGGCGCCGCTTCACCCGGAGGCCAGGGTGCTCTACATGTCCGGGTACACGGACAACGCCATCGTCCACCACGGGGTGCTGGACGCCGGGACCCATTTTCTGCAGAAACCTTTTGTTCCTGAAACCCTCATACAGAAGATCCGGATAGTTCTGGACGAGTAACGCAGACTGACGCCGGGGCGAAACTTCCGGAACCGGCGGGTCCGGAAGAATGCAGACCTCTCAGCGCTGATCTCTTGTCGCGGGCGCAACGGCAGCTCTTGAGGCTGCCGGCGCGGCAGGTCAGGCGATGTCAAAGCCGAAAGTGGCCCTGGGAATCGGCGCACGATACTCCCAGTCGGAGACGGGAGCTGCCTTGTAACGGTAAAGCCTGCAGAGCTTGCACAACTGCGCCACAAGAAAGGGACTTTCCTGGTCGACCCACTGGTGTTCACACTGGCCGGCAAGGGGTTTCTCGATCTGGGACGAATCTTTCAAATCCATAAATCAACCTTTTCCTTCAGTGCGCCGGGGGCGTCCTCCAACACCGGAATCCTTTCACACGGTTCTATTCTAACTTCCTGATTGTAGCTTGAGCAGGACGACCCCGTGGCGGGGAACCTGTGCCGTGTAGCTTCCTGAAATAGTTCCCAGGTCTTTCCGTGCCCACAGATCGCGGACCGAAACCTCGCCGCTGAGCCCGATTTCCTTAAAGCGGACGCTGACCGGCATGGCGGATTCTCCCTGGTTAAAGAGCCCCAGGGCTTTGCTGCCGTCAGCCAGCGGCTTCACCCACACCTGCAGGGGGCCTTCCTGCGAGACCCGATAGCCCTCTTTCCCGGCGGGATCCTGATCCACGGCAACCACTTCCGGGTTGGTCAGCACAGAGAGAGTTTCCTGCGACATATTGGCGAGGTCGTTGCCGGAGACCAAAGGCGCGGCCAGAATGCACCACAGGCTCATATGGGTGCGGTACTCGTCGGCACTCATGTGTCCGTTGCCCACTTCGAGCATGTCCGGATCATTCCAGTGCCCGGGACCCGCGAACCTTGCGAGGCCCTGCTGCCCGAAGCCGATAAAGGCCATGCGGGTATAATTGTCCTCGATGTCGTCCGTGGTCCGCCACAGGTTGCCGCCCACCGACGGTCCCCAGCGCCACACGCGGTTCATCCCGTATTCGCACAGGCTATAAACGATGGGCCGGCCCGCGGCCACCAGCGCCTCGTGCATTTTCTTATAAACGGCGGGCATCTCCGAAGGCTTGTAAACCTTGCGGGCGCTGCACCAGTCGTATTTCAGATAATCCACGCCCCAGGAAGCGTAGGTTTTCGCGTCCTGCTTTTCATGCTGGTAGCTGCCCGCGTAACCGGCGCAGGTTTGGGGGCCGGGCGACGAGTAGATGCCGAACTTCAGGCCCAGGCCGTGGATGTAATCACCCAGGGCCTTCATGTCGGGAAAGCGGCTGTTCGGGTGGATGAATCCTTTGGCGTCGCGCTTGCCCTGCCAGCAATCATCGATGTTGATGTATTCATATCCGGCGGCCTTCATGCCGTTGTTGGCCATGGCGCGGGCCTGCTGGCGCACAATCGCGTCGCTCACTTTGCAGGCGTAATGGTTCCAACTGTTCCACCCCATGGGCGGCGTGGCCGCCAGCTCCTGCGCACAGGCCGCAGGGATTCCGCATGCCAGGAATAAAGCTAAAATTGCAAATGTTACGATTCCGCGCCACAGGTTAGATGTCGTTTTCATCCGCATGCTCCCTTCTTGCAACAGGCCAGCGCACACAAAGACAGCAAGTGTACTCTCCGGACAACCAAAAGTCTATCAGTCCGGAGTGCAGACAAAGATGGCCGTGCTTAGCGCTTGGCTTCTTCCACGGTGATCTGGTTGTGGGCGCCTTTGGACTCGTTCACCACGGCCTGTTTCAGGGGGCCGGTGAAGGTGTTCTTGCTTAAGGTAATGAAGTCCGTTTCGGGGGCGACGTAGATTCCGACCAACTGCGGCGTTTTGCCTTTGGCTTCACCGGAGCCGATGGTGTTGTCAACGAACTTCAGGTTTTGGACCATGCCGTTAATGTGGATATTGGCGGGCTTTTCGCCGTTGCGGCCGTTGTCGGCGATGGTGTTGTGCTCAAAGGTACAGCGGTCGGGAGAGTTGGACCTCGACTGTTCGCGGAAGAAAATGCCTGCGCGGCCATTGCCGGTGGAGGTATTGTTCACAAACAGGTTGTCGGAATCCTTATGGCCAATTGAAATTCCGTCACGACCATTGTTCCAACTGCGGTTGTCCGCGTAACGAGCGTGCTGGACGCGCCAGCAGAGATAGAGCCCGTCCTGGCCGTTTTCGTGGGCCTGGTTGTTCTCCACAATGCCTCGCGAGGCGCCCGTACCCAGGTGAATGCCCAGGTAGGCGTTGTTGAAGGAATCGCAGTGTTCCACCACGGGCTCTTCCACAAACTGCAGGCTGATGCCGTCGCCGGGATAGTTGCGCGCCACCACGTTGCGGACGGTCATGTGCTGGGAATGGAAAAAGTAGACGGCGCCCGTCTGGCAGCCGTCCAGGATGCCGCTGCCTTCGCGGCTGCCGTCGGCTGTCAGGTCTTCCACCTTCACGTCCTGCACTTCGAATCCGGCGATCAGCGGGAAGGTGTTGAAGACTTCGCCGTCCAACGCCACGTGATAGTCCATTTGCAGGAAGTTATTGAAGTAAAGCGTGTTGCCCTCGATGCGTGTGATGGTGCGCACGCTGGGCGTCCAGCCGCTGCGCTGCTGCTTGTCAACAATGCTCACGCCCATGCCGGGCCGGAAGCCCGTGGCGTCTTCCACCGTGGCCACGTATTCTCCGTAGTCGGCGTCAAGCGCCAGCTTGCTCTGAACGCCCGCCGCCTTCTTCAGAATCGTCTTCTCGGGGCCTTCGCCGCGCAGGGTGACGTGGCTGGGCAGCCGCACGGAATTGGCAAGCGTGTAGGTGCCGGCCTTGAGGAGGACCGTGCCGCCCCCGGCTGCCGCCACACGGTCAACGGCCTTCTGGATGGCCAGGTTGTCCGTGCCCGGCACGTCCGCGCCGGACGAGCCGACGGTGACCGTCATGCCGCCCCCTTTGTTGGCGCTGCAGCCCGGGTAGAGCACGATTCCCAGGAGAAATACACCGGCAACAACCAGCACCGGCAGGCGGGCGATTCCAATGGATCGCGTATGCATAACCCACTCCCTGTTAAGAAAGAATTCAAAGACATTCGCAACCGAAGTTTATCACAGCGGGAAACACGCAGAACGGATTTCTTCCCCGTCCGGTGCTGTGCCTCCCTGCGGGCGAGGGGGAAGGTTTCGCGCGCGGCAGCGTATGACGAGAGTATGCTGCTGTCCTGACGTGGGGGAATCGAGGGCTGAGCAGCCTGAGGGGCTCGGAGGCGGGGGCGGGAGGCACCCGGACGTCCTGCGGGTCATCTTTAGCGAAATGTAAATTGGGGAGGGACCTGGCGGCGCGCGGTTCTATGACCTGGCGCCAGCGGCCCACTTTTTGACGGGCTTCGGGTAGGTTTTTTCTATGTATATCTGGATGTCGTACTGATTGATGCGAAGGTGAGCTTCCGCCGGGGAATCGTCTGTTTCGCGGTCCAACTCCTGCTTCAACCGCGCATAGCACATTCCGGGGCCGTCCTGAATTTTTAAAGGAGGCGTGCCGAAGGCGTCATTTTGAACGCCGACGGTGAATTCGCGCGACTTCTGGGGCGGGTCGATCACGTGATAAGCATAAGTCCGTGACCTTTCCTCGAAAGAGAACCCGAGATACTGGATGTACATGTCAGAGTCCTTTCACCGCCTGTGCACGGACGGCAAACGGGCGTCTTGTGGCGGTGACGGCCTGCGCAATCCGGAAAACTATACCTGTTTGGGAGCCTTCTGCCCACCAGCCGACTGCCGCTCCGTCTCCAAAGCCTTTCGCAATTCGCGAGAGCGCTTTCGCTGCACCAGTTTCTCCCTTCGCCGCCGGCCATACCTTGATTTGTCACCATTTCTTTCAGACATCATTGACTCCTTTGCAAGCCGAACGCCGACGTGTCCGCAGCGCCATGAAGATTTCGGCGCCGACGTGCAAGACGTTCAGCCCGGAACGGGAAATTCCGTGCTTGTGGTGTTACACGAACTCACTCTTCGGCGTTCGATTGCTGATGGCAGGGATGGGGGTACTCCGCTGATTCTTCAGTGCCTCTAACGAAAGCAAAAACGCCAGCAGGCAGGCCAAATCCAGAACGAAAAATATATTCCTGGAGAGTCCCACTGGCATTATGGGATTGAACAGCACGGCAATCAGAACAAACCCCGCCGTCCAGATGTACTTTGGCCGGGCCACCGCCTGCGTGGCAACCGTCATGGCGCCCACACAGATCAGGATGTCCAACACGATCTCCGCGCCTGCCGAGGCCTGCCAGAATGCCATCAACATTAACGCAGCAACACAAACGACTTTCATGGTTTTCGTAAACATCACATACCTCATAATCTTCCGGCAATCCACGGATTGTCCTTTGCCGGAGAAGGGAAAGGGCGGAAATCCTGCCCGTTAACGGACACCCATGACACCGGAAGAAACTGCTGCCGGAGCAGCTATCGGGTGGAATGTCGGGTTGATGACTTCGTAGGTCTGGGCAGGAGGGTCCTCGATGAACTTCTCCACGGTTTTCTGCAATGGTGGAGGTGTCTCGCGGTTATAAGCTTCCGCGTATTCCTTCTTCTCCCACAAGCTGATTGCCACCGCTTCCGCCCTACCCGGAACGGCAAGGGTGATTGGGCCCCGATAGCCTGTCCGTTTTCGAAGCAATGGAACCATCTCGTCCTCGATGGTTCTGGTAATCTCCGCCAGGAGGTTTGCCTTCAGGCGCATGGAAACACTTTGCGCGAACAAACCAACCTCCTCGGTCATTGTCTAAGAGGTGCAATTGCAGGTAACCCGACTTAGTTCAGGTTGTCTGGAGACTGAAAGGGAGGAAACGTCTCGCTAACTAGTGTGGGCGTACGTGCCCTGCCTGTCAAGGTAATTCGTTGATGGCATGGATATTGCCTCTTGCGATCAGGCCTTTCGCACGCTTGAATACCGTCCAGACGGACTCCACTCCATTTACTCCTCTATGATCTTGACTTGGCCCGCCGCTGTGTTACGATGCAATTGACCGGACGTGCCAGGGTGCATAGCGAAGAAGAGGTCAGAACGTTTTCCCCCGGTGCTTTTTCGCGCGTTCCAAAGCTGCTTTTCCCATTGCTATTCCTCCGACTGAAGAACCTGTTCCTGCCGGGAGTTCCGAATTCCGGTTGATCTGCTTAAGACGTTTACTGTTTCTACGGCATCTGAACCTGATTCTCGAATTGACCGCTGATTCGGCATTTAGACAACCGGGCTGCTGCCGCTCACATTAGCTTCCGGGATATTGCCCGTTCCTGCCCGCACAACCATGGCGGTGGCTAAGGGCAGGCAAGAACTAACCCCCGGTCATAAGAAAGCTGGAACCGGGGAGATTGCGGAGGGTCATATGCCATATTGTCACAGGCGGCCAAATCCCATCGGGCAAAAAGGCCTTGCCTCAAAGGGCAGCGTTCTCGTTGTTGATGAAGATCCTGCTGACCTGGTCTATTACCGGACCGTGCTCCAGCGCGCCGGGTGCGCGGTGGTGACCTGCAACTCATACGACGAGGCCCTGGACTGCCTTGGCTCCGAGCATTTTGACTTGGTGGTTTTAAGCCAGGGAAGCTCGGCATTCGAGGGACGCAGGGTCCTGGAAAAGGCGATGGCAATGGACCGTGCCGGGCAGGTTATTGTGGTGGCCCGTGTCCTGAACATGAGTTGCTATCTGGAAGCCATGCAGCTTGGGGCAAGAGACTACCTGGAAGAACCGGTTCCGGAACAGGACATGATTCGGTCCGCAGAGACGCGCCTGACTTCCCGCGCTTGGGCAGCGTGAAAATCCTTCAGTAGATAGAAACCGCGTCCCACCTTTCGTGTCAGCTGACCAGCACTCTATTTGCCCTTCCGGTTCCACCACACGATGGGCTGGCTGAAGGAAAACGCCACCGGAAGCGAGGCCGTAACGGGTTTGCCGTCAAGCCTTGCCGGTGCAAATTTCCATTTCTTCACGGTTTCAACCGCCTGCTGCGTGAAGCCGCTGGCCCCCTGCAACACCTGTACGTCCTTCACTTCGCCGCCGGAACCGACCGTCACCTTCAGCACTACTGTTCCGCCCGCCACTGTATTAGCCGGATAAGAAGGTTCCACCGTCGAGATGACCTGGGGAGGTTGGAAGTCGGCGGGTGCTTTTTGCCATCTTGCGGAAAGCGCGGCACTGAATAGCGCAAGGCACATGATGAGACCGATGCTTGTCTTCATGAACTCACCTCCAGCCTGCAAGCCGTTATATTCCTATTTTAACCTTTTCGGGTGCCGGCATGTTGATGGCAGTGCCAGCGCAATCTGAGGGGCGTGGGACAGATTTTCCGGTGGCGGTTGCGCTTCAGCAGAACCTCCCTTCGATGACGGGAATCCGGTTTTCAGGAGCCGGGCATCGCTGAAGGAGATGCATTCGGCACCCGCTGAGACGAGATTTCCGCTAGGGGAGCAATTTCATGGTTTGTGAACGAGCGCAGGGAGAAGACCTCGCGCACGGAACGCCGGTTCTGCCAGATCAGTTTCAGCCAGGCTCCGACAGTCATCTGGCGGAAATAGATTCCGCGGAACGCCAGAGTGGCGAACACATAAATCAGTTTAGAGACAAACCGCACGTCCCTCATGCGGCTGACGCGCCGGAAGATTCCTGAAGGGCTGTATGCCATTCCCCATGCGGTGCGAACTTCGTTTTCAAGTTCGGCGGGGGTCATGTGTTTGGGAACAAAAGCCGCGCCGTAGGGCCGGTAGTTCAGCCAGTGGCGTTCCTCAAGCCGCCCCTGATCGTGCAGGGACTTCGAGAGCGGCGTTCCAGGCAGGGGCGTGAGCTGGCTGAAGACGGGAAAGAACCCCGGCGGCCAGTTTTGGACCACGTCCCAGGTCTTGCGGGCCACGCCGGTGCGGTCCGCGTCAATGCCCATGATGAAGGCGGTGACGCAGTAAACGCCGCGGCGCTGAAGCTGGCCGATGATCTGGCCGTACTCCTCCGGCTTGTTGAAGGTCTTGCTCACTGCCTTCAGGCTTTCCGGCAGCACGGATTCCAGCCCGATAAACACACAGACGCAGCCGGAGTCCTTCAGCAGATCCAGCAATTCCTGATCGCGCAGAAGGTTCATTGAAATTTGCGCGACCCAGAAAATGCGAACCTTCGCTTCAATCATGGCGCGCATCAGGGACTTGGCGCGGCGCGGATTGATGGCAAAATTGTCGTCGACAAAGAAGACCAGGTTCCGCCCCAGGCTTTTCAGGAGCTTGAGTTCTTCGACGACACTTTCGTTTGTGCGGAAGCGGATCTTCTCTCCGAAAAAGGGGCTGACGGTGCAGAAATCGCAACGGTAAGGACAACCTCGGCCGGTCTCAACCGGCGAGATGCTGACGTCAAATCGTTCCCAGCCAAACGTCCGAAACACCTTGGAGGCCCATTTCGGCAGCACTTTGAACTGCCTGAAATCGGTCTGCTCCCACGGGATGCGCGGGTAGTTCTCAAGACTGGGCTTTTCGCAGGAGCGGTAGATGGGCTGAAGCTTGCCGGCCTCAAAATCCTTTACCATCTGCGGCCACAGGTCGTCGGCCTCGCCGCAGGCAACGGCGTTGGCGTGTTCGAGGGCTTCTTCCGGCTCCTCGGTTACGTGCGGGCCGCCCATCACCACCGGCACGCCGAGGGCGCGGATGCTGTCTGCAACAGCATAGGAGCGGTGAATGGTGCGGGTCATCCCACCAATGCCCACGAGGTCAAACTTTTCACGCCGGACGTAATCTGCGAGTTCGTCGGGATCCATTCGAACGACGTTGCCGTCGAGGGTTGTGACGCTGTGGCCGGGAGGAGTCAGCGATTTGAGGACGAAGGGCCACAGGGTAGGCATGTAACTGTGTGTGATGCGATTGTCAGGCACATAGAAGAGAACACGCAACGGTTACCTCCCTCTGGTGTTAATTGCTGAGTCGTGGGCCGTTTAAAGGATGCCCCGAGGGTCGATCGTACGCCCGTGGCCGGGCAATGTCAAAGATATGTGCCGTTTCCTGTGAGTCCGGCTCCTGAGACTCAGCGGGAGATGCGCCATCTGGAGCTGGCCAAATCCGGAGGCGGGCAGTCCCGATCAATGCAAAGGAAGGATGCCCTGGCCTGGACGCCTGTGCTCCGGGCGCAAGTCTATTCCGGACTCATGGTCGGCGTCTTCGGGGGAACATCGGACACGCCTGTCGCTGGCTGCTTGCCGCCCTCCAGCGTTGAAGAACGCTGGAGCCAGGATTTTGCGATACTCAAGCCGTCCAGGTGTGCTGCGCGTTCAAGAAAGTCTCGCGCATAGAGGGCGACCGCTTCAACCCCGGCGGCGTACTGGTAGTTGGGTTTTTGAAGACTGCCGTTATAAGCTCCGACCGCTTTCGGAATGTCGCCGTCGGTTTTGTCCAGCAGGTGGCGCAGCAGCAGGCCGGCATAGGTGGTGAGGACCTCGTCGGAATTGTCCAGATTGAAACTGAGTTTCTTTGACGGCCGGAGGCGGGGTGGCAAGGCTGAATAGTCCCGCTTATCCTTGAGATAGAGAGCATGCGCGCGGCGCAGGGTCTCGCGCGTGATCTGCCATATGCCCATGGCGTAATCGCTGACCAGGACCCGGTCGCGTGAACGCCTCAGGATGATGTCGCCTCGCTGCGGCCTTCTCTTCCAGACGGCGTGTTCGAGATCGCCGCGAACATTCATGTAATTGTTTTCCATGGCGCCGATCCCGAGGAAAACGTCCAGCGGCAGGTCGTAGAAATGCACGACTTCTAGAATGTCTCCCGCCAACTCTCTTGCCTGGTCCATGGAAAGCGTTGTGGGCACAGGCGCAATGTTCTCGCGGACACGCCGGTCCGTCCTCGACTTGAAAAGCAGAAAACTGGCCAGCGGTTCAGTCAGCCGTGAAGGTGGCAATTCAGCCAGCCGGGGAGTCCTCGTGGGATTGTAGCTTCCCAGAAAAACGGAGGTCTCCAGGCGTTTGCGAGCCAGGCCCTCAAAAGTGGCTGGATAGAAGTTGTAGTCAGGAATGTAACCTTTGGCTTTTAATCGCCCGAGCAGGAGAATATCTGACAGGAGGTTGTTGTCGAGCACCAGAAATATCTCATACCGGGGACCCTCGCCGGCATTCTTCACGGTTAGCAAGACGCGCGAACTGCCCAGGCCGGAGTGAGTTTTCAGATATTCAAAATGAAGGTAGGCGCCAAGCTCCGAATCGTATTCGCCCACCGTCGCTAGCAAAGCGTCAGTGCGGAGCTGGACGGCCAGGGCATCATTCTCCACCTTGATGATGGGCAGTGCAGGTGGGAGGGCAAGATCGATCTTCTGTGGCCGGGTGATATAGACGGTCCAGGCGGAGAAAGAGAGAATTCCCGCTATCCCTGCCAGCAGAAACAGAGGCAAGAAAACGGACCTGAAGCGCATATCGCTCACCTTTCCAACACTATTATATTCCCTGGAAGGTGTCGCCCGCTCCAAATCCGACCCTGCCGTGCAGCCGCTGGCCGGTTGAGGCAATTGCGCCGGGTTTCTGCATTTTCTTCGCCTGGGGCCGCCCCCGCCCTAGGGTTTCACTTTGAGCTTGCGCAGGAAGGCCATCATCGGGCACCAGTTCGTAAAGGCCGATTGAAACAGGTTTAACCCCACGAAGGCTGTAAACACATACCACCATTCATTGACGAAGTGGCCGAGCAGAACGGTGGCAAAGACAAACGCTCCGGCTATCAGCCTGAGCCAACGATTCAGGTCCATGAACCCCTCCTCCAAAAGATTAGCTCCCAGTTTCCGCTTTTCCCGCTGGAATCACAAGCACCGAAATGCGACTGTGGCGCATGACTCGTTCGGTGGTCGTCCCCAGGCTGGTGAATTCCAGGAAGGGGCGGTGTTGCGCTCCCATGACGATGAGGTCAGCGGAGTGCTCCCTTGCCATCAGAATAATCTGCTCGGCGGGGTTCCCCCGACCGACCACCTCAGACATCTGGCAGCGGCCCCTCACTTCCTTCGGCACCCAGTCGCAAACCCCTTGCCGGACTTTTTCCACCTTCGTCTCCTGGTGGTCCGTTGCATGCGCCACCCAGAGATTGGCGCCAAAGGCGGCGGCAAGCTCGGAAGCGAGATCCAGGCTCTGCCGGGACAGGCTGGTGAAATTGACGGGGCACAAGATGTTCCTGATGGCGGGCACGCGTTCCACGTCTGCCGCCGATTTCACAATCAGAACCGGACAGCCGGAAGCACGGACAACGTCTTCGGCGACAGAACCCAGGCGCAGGCGCGCCACACCGGTCCGGCCGTGGCTTCCCATCACAATCAGCCCTGCCATCAATTGCTTTGCCCGCTCTAGGATGCGTTCGGTCGGATGGCCTTCAACCACCGTGGTGTTGTAGGGCGCGAGATTGCCTACTGCCGCTTTGGCCACGCTCTCGAGTTCGGTCCGGAGCGCCTTTTCGCCTTCCTGCTCCTGCCGGGAGAGTTGCTGGATTTGAGCCTCGGTGAAGTAGCGCGGCGGCTCCCACCAGTCGGCGTAGAGTACTTCCAGGGACGCGGCGAAAGCGCGCGCGAAAAGCCCCGCCCATTGGAGAATGCGCTCCGAGACCGGACTGAGATCGACCGGGCAAATGATATTCTTTGGTTTAAAAGGTGTCATTCCGCACCTCCTGCCGGCCCTTCCTGTTTGGCCTGCTCGTACTTCTTGCGGGCGCTCATGTAGTACAAGACCGGGACCGCAATTTGTGAAAGCAGCGTGGAAGCAATAGCGCCGGCTATTAAGGCGATGGCAAGCCCTCGGAAGATGGGATCAGAAAGAATCACGAGCGCGCCCACCACTACAGCGGCAGCCGTAAGGAGGATGGGACGGAAACGCACGGCCCCGGCGTCCACCACGGACTCCTCGAGCGATATCCCCTGTGCCAGGCGCAGTTCAACAAAGTCCACCACCAGAATGGAATTCCGGACAATGATCCCTGCCAGCGCGATGACCCCGATGATGGACGTGGCCGTAAAGAATGCGCCCATGATGGCATGGGCCGGCAGGATGCCGATCAAGGTGAGAGGAATGGGCGCCATGATCACCAGCGGAACAATGAAGGACTGGAACCATCCCACGACGATGCCATAGATCAGGATCAGCGCCACCAGGAAGGCGAAGCCCAGGTCGCGGAACACTTCATAGGTGATCTGCCACTCGCCATCCCACTTCATCGAATAGTTGTTGGTCAGGAAAGGCTGCTGGGTCAGGTAGCGCTCTACGCTTGACCCATTGGGCGCCTTGACGTTATTCATTTCCCTGGAAAGGCGAATCATGGCGTAGGCGGGACTTTCTTCATTTCCTGCCACATCGCCCGTAACGTAGACCACCGGCTTGAGGTTCTTGTGATAGATAGTCTGGTCAATCGTCTCTTCTTTGACATCGGTCAGCTCGCTGATGGGCACCAGCGTCCCTTTTCGGGAAATGACCCGTATTTCGCCCAGACTCGTGGCGCTGGATCGCTCGGCGCGTGGAACTCGCAACAGAATGTTGACGTCCTCCCGTTCATCGGGAAGGTGGGCAATGCCCACCACGGCCCCGTGCAAAGCCAGGCCCAGTGTACGGGCGATCTGCTCAACCGAAACTTCGTTCAGTGCCGCTTTTTGTTTGTCCACCACAAAGCGGAGTTTGCGCTGGGGAGCCTCGACGCTCCAGTCCACGTCCACCACTCCCGGTGTCTTCTTGAAATCGTCCAGGATCTGCCGGGCCACGGCAGTCTGCCCGCTATAGCTTGGGCCGTAAACTTCGGCCACCAATGTTGCCATCACCGGCGGGCCCGGCGGAATCTCCGCAACCTTCAGCTTGGCGCCGTACGCCGCTCCGATGGGGTCAATGGCAAGTCGCACCCGCTTGGCGATGTCGTGGCTCTGCGCGGAGCGTTCGGATTTGGGCAGAAGGTCGACGTAGATTTCGGCCTGGTTCGGTCCCTGGCGGAGGAAGTAATGGCGAACCAGGCCGTTGAAATCGTAGGGAGCAGCAACGCCGATATAATCCACGTAATTGACGACTTCGGGTTCCTGGGCAATCCGGCGCGCAACTTTCTGTGTGACCAGGGCCGTCTGCTCCAGCGTGGTCCCTTCCGGCATGTCGACGATCACCTGGAATTCGCTCTTGTTGTCAAAGGGCAGCATCTTGACCAGTACGAGCTTGGCCAGCGGCATGACCATGACAAGTAGAAACAGGAACACGACCCCGCCCAGGAAGTACCATCGCCTCCTGCGACTCATAATGAGCGGCATCACAACTTTTCGATAGATGCGCTGCAAACGGTCGGGTCCTGCGGTTTCGCCGTCATGCCCGTGGGGCTTTGCGTGGACCAGGATCCGGAGGGCGGCCCAGGGCGAAACAACAAACGCCACCAGCAGCGAGAAGATCATTGCCATCGATGCGCCGATGGGAATCGGCCGCATGTAAGGCCCCATCAATCCCTGTACGAAGGCCATGGGAAAGACGGCGGCAATGACAGTAAAGGTAGCCAGGATGGTCGGGTTGCCGACTTCATCCACCGCTTCCACGGCCACGTCGGCCAGCGGACGCCCTTTGTTTTGCGGCAGATGGAAGTGGCGCGCGATGTTTTCAACAACAACGATGGCATCGTCCACCAGGATGCCAATGGAAAAGATCAGGGCAAACAGGGTGACGCGGTTCAGCGTGTAGCCATAGATGTAGAAGACGAACAGAGCGAGAGCGAGCGTTACCGGCACGGCCGCCAGCACCACGATGGAAGGCCGCCAGCCGAGAGCGAGCGCGATGAGCAGCGTGACGGAAAGAGTCGCAATCAGCAAGTGTTCCAGCAAGTCGTTGGATTTCTCTTCCGCCGAACGGCCGTAATTCCGTGTGACGGTGAGGTGAACGTCTTTGGGAATCACGTTGCCCTTCAACTCGTTGACCATCTTGAGGACTTCATCTGCTGTGGTGACTGCGTTAGTTCCTTTAAGCTTGGACACGGACAGAGTGACGGCAGGGAACTCGCCCGCGACACTGCGGCGCTGCTTTTCGCCTGCTTTCCCGTAGCCGAACAGCACATAGTTGGAGGGCTCGGCCGGTCCGTCCTCGACCGTGGCAACATCGCGAAGATAAACCGCGTGGCCGTTCGACACCCCAATGACTACATTGCCCACGTCATCGGCGGTGCGAAGGAAGTCGCCGGTTTCCACCCGGTACTCGCGATTGCCGGAAGCGAATTCGCCCGCTGGAAGTTCCTGGTTGGTCATGCCCAGGATGGGCACAATCGCTGCCGGGGCTACGCCATGAGCCGCCATCTTGGCAGGGCTCAGCATGACGCGAATCTGACGCTTTTGCCCGCCAAGGATGTTGGTAACGGAGACGTCCTGGACGGTCTGAACCTCCCGCTGGACTTCCGCAACCACCCGGCGGATCTGGTAGTCATCGTAACGGTCGCTCCAGAAAGTCAGCGCCAGGATGGGCACGTCGTAAATGGTTCGGGGCTTGATCAGCGGTTTGGTTGCGCCGGGAGGAATCAGGTCGAAGTTTGAATAGAGCTTGTTGTAAAGCTTGACGATCGAATCTTCCTCGTTTTCGCCCACCTCGAACCGGACAATCACCATGCTCTGGCCGGGATAAGACACGGAGTAGACATACTTGACTCCGGGAATTTCCCAGATCAGCCGTTCCATGGGCGTCGTCACGCGCTTTTCCACTTCTTTGGCGCTGGAGCCCGGCATCCCCACAAAGACATCCAGCATGGGGACGACGATCTGCGGATCTTCCTCGCGGGGCGTTTCATAGATGGCGAAGGCGCCCAGCAGAACCGCGAAAACCATCAGCAGAGGGGTCAGCTTCGAATTGATAAAGTAGCGGGCGACGCGGCCGGCGACGCCGATTTCACTTTTGCTCATGAGGTTTGAACCCGCGCTCCGTCGCTCAGTTGGTCGATCTTTGAGACGGCAACACGCTCACCGTCTTCAAGCCCGGAAAGGATTTCAATCTGGTTGCCAAAGGTTTTTCCGGTTTTAACCAGCCGGTAGTCGGCAACGCCCTTCGAGTCAATGACAAATAAGCCTTCCAGCTCGCCCCGCCGGACCAGGGCATCGGAAGGGACCAGCAGCCGGTTCCCGCTTCCGATCGCAAAGTCTGCAGAACCGTACTGTCCCGACTGGCAGTTGCAGTCCCGGGGAAGCTCCACTTTGGCTACAAAGGTCCTGGTGGCAGGGTCTGCTGCGGGAACGACTTCGATCACCCGTCCCTCTGCCTGCTGGGAACCCAGCTTGACCGGGATGTGTTCTCCCACGCGGATCAGGCCGAGAAACCGTTCCGGAACGCTGGCATCCAGCCGGAAGTGGCCGGTTTCTTCAACCGTGATCAGGGGCGTGCCGGGCATCACCAGCGTGCCTTCATCAACGGACTTTGTGGTTACCACGCCGTCAATGGGGGCAACAATCCGTGAATAGCTCAACACGGTTGCCGCCGAGCTGTGCTGGGCCTGCGCCTGATGCTGGCGGGCTTCCATCTGTTTTATTTTTGCCTGGGTGGCCATTTCGTTGGCCACCGCTCCCTTGTAGCGTGTCTCCGCGTTCTCGTATTCCTGCTGGCTCACCGACTTTTTGGCCAGCAGGGCCTTGTAACGCTGGAAGGTCGCTTCAGCAAACTTTCGATCGGCTTGGGCCGCCTGAAGCGCCTGCTTGACTTCTGCCAAACCCTGGTCGCTTTCCTCGATGCCGGCGGCTGCCGCCTCAAGCTGCGCCCGCGGAACGCGCGAGTCAATCACGGCGAGCAACTGGCCGCGCCTGACGCGGTCGCCCTCTTTCACCGAGACTTTCCTCACCGTCCCGCTGATTTCGGCGCCCAGCACGCTGGTTGTCCCGGACTTCACGGTTCCCACGGCCTCGTAATAATCGGGGGTCGACTGGGCATGGACTGTCACGACCGCGACGCCTGAAACCAGTGCTGGAGCAGGTTCCTGGGCCTGTTGTTTTGGCCCGCAGGCGGTGAGAAATGCGGCAACAAGCATGGCGAGCGTAAATTGGAAATAGTTTTGTGTTTTCATGGTCAGCAAAACTCCTGAGCTTTGGAGATGGCTACTGTGCCACCGCCGGTGAACCTGGGCCGAGCTTGCCTGTGGCCAGTTCCAGAGCGGCCAATGTCAGCCGATAATCGTAGACCGCATTTAAGTGGTTGTTCTGGGCTGAGGTGCGCATGGTCTCCGCGCGCAGCACTTCCATAATGGTTGCCAGGCCCGCCTCGTACCGGTTTTGCAGGATTCGCATACTCTCTTCCGCCTGCGCGGCGGAATCGCGTGAAACTTCCACCCGCTGGCGTGCGGCGTTCAGATTCAGAAAAGCCTCACGAACCTGCAGTCGCACCGCCGACTCCATCTGGCGGCGCAGGGCTTCTGCCTGGCGCTCATAGGCCCGGGACTCGGCGACCTGCGCCCGCCGGGCTCCGCCGTTAAAAATGTTGAAAGTGAGCGTGGCGCCCGCAATCCAGTTGTTGCCGCCGCGAGCGGCAAACGCCTGATTGTCCTGTTCCCATGAACCCATCATGTCGATTCGGGGAAGGAATTCTTTCCTGGCCAGCGACACGGAGTTCCCGGCCCGTTCCGCCTGGAGTTGAGCTTCATGGTAATCAGGGCGCTGCTTGAGAGCCTGCTGCTGCAGACTGGCAAGGTCTCCTATAGCGACTTTCACCGGATCGAGTTTGCCCTGGGTCTGGGTCGGAGCATCTTCGGATACGCCCATGGCTACGTTCAGGGCCGCCTGGGAAATAGCCACGGCGTTTTGAGCGCGAATCTGATCCTCTTTGGCCTGGGCCAGTTGTGCCTGCGCGCTCAGCACGTCAGACGCAACGGCTAGGCCCTGCTGCTCGCGGGCGTGGGCCCGGTCGAGGTCCGCCTGCGCCATGGCCACGGCCGATTGCGCCACCCGCACCTGTTCGCCGGCAAGAAGTCCGTTCAGGTAGGCATTGATCACCTCAAAGACCACGCTCTGCTCAGTACGGTTGGTCCCTTGTCGAACGCTCTGGGCCTGAATACGGGCATTCCTGACCCTGCCGGAGGTTCGTCCAAAATCATAGAGCGACATCGAGGCGGAAAACTGCGTCCGGAAATTATCGACCGCCGGGGGGGTGTTCAGAAATCCAAGATCGAAATTGGCAGCAGTAAACTGCTGTTGCGTCAGCAGGGTGCCGAAGACGTAAACAGGATTGTTCCCACGCGTAACGCCTTCCGAGAAATTCAGTTGAGGCAGGTAGCCGGCCTTGGCCGTGTCAATGGCGTGCTGCGCCGCGTCTGAGTAAGCGGTGGCGGCCTGGACCGTGGGATTGTTCTTCAGTGCAATGTTGACCGCCTGCTCCAGACTCACGGGGCCAGTGGGGGCAGGGGCATTTGCTTGCGCCCGCAGGGAAGGCCCGGAAAGCAAGGCCAGCAGCATGGGCAACATCGCGAGGCCGGCTGCGGCCTCAACGGACCGCCGGAAGCCGGGGAGTTGGCTCAATAATTTGACGAATTGCATGCTCATATTCTCTAAGGGTGTTCGATGAAGGTCGGTGATCATGGTCACCTGGCTTTGTTCGCAGGGTTGCCGCATTACGACCCTTCCTCAAAAGCATGTGAGCGGTCCATTTGCTTGAGCAGGCTTGTATCCTGTTGCATTTGCTCAAATAGGATTTCACGGATCAGACAGCATGCTTTGATCATTTTGGGATTGGCCAGCCGGTAAATGACGCTGTTGCCCTGCTTGTGTGAATCCAGCACTCGCCGTTGCTTCATCAGGTTGAGATGTTGGGAGAGATTGCCCACCGTGACCTGCAGCCGCTTGGCGAGGTCGGTAACTGACATTTCGCCGTCGTTCAGGATGTCAATAATCTGCAGACGGGTGGGATGAGAAATGACCTTGCAGAAATCCGCATGGCGCCGGTAGAGGTCTTTCTCAAGTGAAGCCGAACGCCGTGATCGCTCTGCCATAAAATTATCCTCTAGAATTATAGAATTATCTATAATACAAATATTGTCAAGGTTTTTGTGAGCGCCCTCTCCGGCGAAGGGCCCTTCCCTGGAAACTGTGGGCTCCAGGGCCCCGAAAAGAAACTCAACGGAACGCCGGACCTGAGGGCAACAGACCAGCCCTGACGGGAGGTCTGGAGGTGGGTAACTCCTGTCACATCAATTCAATGGAAAAAATGGGCTGTGCTTGGAACTCGCCGGAAAATTGGGGGCCGCGGCACCCGGGGATTGGAAGGGGGTTACAAAGGAACTCGGCGCCTAAGAGTTTCGAAGACCCGCGAAATTCCGTGATATTATTGGGAGGCGTTGTAGGTAGTGCGATGGGGGCGCCTGTTCCAGGTATTCCTGTTCAAGGGTACAGGTCCTTTCCCGGGGTTGCGCCGGGGGAAACCGGGCGGTTGCCGGGCAAGGGTTACAGAAACCGCGTGGCAGGCGCGGGCAATGGTTTAAAGAACAGTATCTTGCCATACGTCATAACCGGGGAAGGCTGCCTTACTCGGCTATCTCTTCCCGGACGCTATTGTCCTTTTGTGGAGGGGAGAAATACGATTCCTTAAGGAATGGAGAATGAAGATGTCACATCGACTTTGGCTTATGTGTGTTGTTGCTGTTTCTTCCCTCACTTTGACGACGCTGACTCGGGGGCAGAGCGTAAGCGATGCGAATGCTCCTGTTCGCCACACCCAGCAGCGTTTCCTTGATCAGCCAGCGGCGGCGTACCAGAATGGTGGTTCTGCCAGTCCTTATGTATACGTTTCCACCCCCAAGCCCCAGGAGAGCAGCCAGCAACAAGATAATGAAAGCCAGGGGCAGAATCAAAACGGGAATCAGAACCAGGGGATGACCGGAAGCCAGCAGAATCAGAACCAGAAGCAGAACGGCCAGGAACAGAAAAAGGAAGAAGCTCCTCCAGAGAAGCCCAGCTACCTGACCTACACCGTCAAGAAGAAGTCGCTCGAAGAGCAGGCGAAAACAGGCAAGACGCTGTCCGTTGATTTCAAATCGGTTCCAGCCGGCGCCACCATTATGGTTGACGGTTACCAGGTGGGCCACACTCCCACCACAGTCCAGATTCCTCTCGGAAAGCATCTGGTCACCATCACCAAGTGGGGGTATGAGTCATGGTCACAGGACTTGGACGTGGCCAGCGGCAAGAATCTCAGCCTGAATCCCTCATTGCACAAAGACTGGTAGCTGAGAGTGCTTTATACTGCGCCTGGTTGGTATTAGGAGGTTTGGGGCGTGTCCCATCTGGAGCCAGGCGGCGCATGGGTCAGCAGGCAGCCGTCTCTTCATGATGCATATTCACTGCCGGAGAACGACAAGCGGACTTCCAGAGCTTTTCTCCAGGCAGCCTGTTGCGTAAAGCCTGGTGGCAAGCTGCCAAACGAATTTCAAGCCTGATCACCGCAAAGAAGTAGCTCCTGCAGATCTACCACGAGGTTCATTCAGGAAGGAAATCCGTACGTTTGTCAGGTTGTCAGGCCCGTAGAAAGCCTGGTGCGGGGGGCGGGAATCGAACCCGCACAGTCTTTTCAGACCGAGGGATTTTAAGTCCCTTGCGTCTACCAGTTCCGCCACCCCCGCGTATTGAAAATTGAAGACTTTCCTGGCTCTATCGACGCTCGTTTCCTCAAGATGACCGAAACCATGCGAAAACATAGTTATGAGCCCCAAGGCGACCGGGATGTGATGCGCACAACCCTCAAAGTCTATCACAAAGTTTTTATGGAGCCTCAGCGAGACACCCGTGGGACGATCTGGCCAGGCACTCAAGCATGAACCAATATGCGAGGACATTCATGAGCCTTCGCGGCCGTCAACGGATCACCTGATTAAGGAGTTGTCCCACAGCCCGGTGAGCTTCCAGAACTGCGGTTCTGTGATCAGGCGTTGCTGAAAGATCGGTGTTGGCGAAAGCGATCCTCCCAAAGGGCGCAGCTCGCAGGATTTCACGCGGCGCCGGCTTCCCATCCTTGCCAAAAAAGAAACCCGGTTGCGGATTGACATAGGCATGGCCCCAGCGGTTGAGCACAATCCCGGCAATGTCGCGCCTTGCATCAAATCCCGACTGGGAGAACATAAAAGTCAACTGTTCGCGAATCTTGCGCTCATACTCGTGATACGAGGTTGATAGAAGTTCCATCCGCCCACGGTTCCCTTGTTCTTCGATAGGTTGTCCCGGGTAACAGAAAATGACCTTCAGGGTGATAACGGTCGGGGAATCAGGGCTGATGGTCGGAGGCGCTCCGCTAAAGAGCGGAACCTTATGCACGGAAGTAAAGGAACCCAGCCCTTCAAACCACTGGGCGCTGGAAAACCCCAGTTTGTAGAGAAACCGCCAGTTGCGCACGGCCACATTAGCCATCATGCACGGGGAGCGATAGAACTGCGCATAGGCTTCGCGATGAGTTGCGGGCAGGTCGCGAACAACCAGCTTGGTAGTCCAGCAGCCGCCTGCCATCACCACCGACCGCGCCTTCAGGCGATAGACCTTTGCTCCTTGTGTGTAAGTGACCCAGACGAATTCCGAATTCTGCGGTTGCTTATCGTGTTCAACGCGAACCACCGTAGCTCCAAGGCGAACCCGAGCCGGTTGTCCGCGGCGGTCAAGTGCCGCAAAATTGACCTTGTTTTCACAGATTGCGCTCAATGTATGTGGTCCGGCAATCGAATCAGGAATCAGGGTTTTCACAATATGACGGGCTATTCCGGCATTGCCGCCCGGGAAGGCATACCAGCCTGTTTCCGGGGTGTCATCCACGGAATGCAGCTCATCAAAAGCATACGTCGTGTAGGCAGAAAGAACATCCGCCCCCAGTCCAAAACCACCCCCTTCGTCGGGCAGCATGGTGCGAATCGTTTCCCGGCTCAAGCCCTGTTCCATGAGGTGTTCTTCCACCGTCATGCTGTCCAGGCGCCTGGAGGCTGCGTCGCCCGGATACTCGAACACAGGCGCGTTCCCCGGGTCTGCACTTTTGTTTCTCCACTGGAGCAATTCGTTCTTCATGGCAGCGGGAATCGGTGCGCCCTTGAATCGGTTCCTATACGGATCAATAAGCCACTTTCCGGGACTCTGACCAAACTTCTGGCCAAAGTAGTAGCCGACGGGCGACGGCATCGCTTCAAAAGTCCGGCCCAGAGGAATCTCCGGAGAAGAGCTTTCCCATGTCTGGTATTTAAACTTATGCCGGTCGATTCCAATCAGATCGTAGAAGCGGGCTATGAAGCTGTACGGGTAGGGAACCTGAAAATGGTCTGAGCCTTGCGGCGCCATCAGGCGCTGGCCATCCACGACGAACTCATTTCGCTTGGCCTCACCGCCGAACATAGGGTGGTTTTCCAGCACCAGGCAGGACCGCTTGCCGCCCGTTTGATTGTGAAGGGAAAGCGCCCCCGCCAGTCCGCTGATTCCACCGCCCACCACCACGCAGTCGAAAGTTTCGCCCGTATCGATGGCGTTGGCGGGGGCGTTTTCAAATACGTGGTCGCGGATCTGATGCCCGGCGTTCATTACTTCAGCGGTATTTCCATTGGAGTTCTGGTAATCTCCCACGCCGCCATAACCGGTCCAGTCGCTCCCCTGGGCGAGCAAGTCATTTGGCGCCAGCGGGCTTAACAACAGGCTCCCGGAAGCCAGCAAAGTCGAATTCAGAAAATCTCGACGACAAATCCGGCGGTCCATGCCAAGTGATTTGTCATCGCGTTCGTTGTGCTTCGAATCAGCCATCAGTAACCTTCCAGACTCTTGGATTGCAGGGAAGTTTATCACGGGTTGGTCGGAGTGCCACCTGCTATCTGTTGGCCCATTCGATTGCTATGGCCCAAAGGCTCCTGCACGCGAGAATCGCATGATGGCGCCATTGTTCTATGCTGTGTAGCGACTAAACCTTGCCTGTTGGCGAGATTTCGGACAAAATCTCTTTTCGGCCTTAAGGCTTCCATTCATCCATTTAACCCAGGATAAGGGAGAACTGATCCAATGAAGTTAAAGCGCCGCTTTAGCAGACACCTTCTTGCAATTCTTATCTTCCCTGTGGTTGTTTCCGCCGCCCCTGTTCCAAAGTCTTCCCCGTTCTGTGCGGACTCGGGATGTGTGCAAACCCGCGAGTCGCTCAAAAACTTGTGCGATTTCATCGTCAAGGAAAAGAGCACTTTCGCCACCATTTACGTGGGCGGATATTACATGCGTGACCTGGTGGCCGGGTACGAGATTTTCGGCAATCGCCGCTATCTTGATACGGCCGTCGCGTACGGTGATTACCTGTTGAAGAAGCAGATGCCCAGCGGGTTCTGGGCGTCGGGTTATGGGACGGTTTATCTGGCCGATACCGGCAGTGCGCTCGGCCTCTTTATTGCGCTTTACCGGCATGTGGGTCCCCGGCGGCAGAAGGAATACTTCGATGCGGTCCGCCGCTATACGGAATCCCTTGAAAAAGATGGAATGATTCACAAGAATGGCGCGATCGGCACGGGGTGGCGACACGTGAAAGACGGTGTGATGAGTGGCCCGATCTATGACCAGTACACCCTCTCATCGGCGCTGACTGGTGGCGAGATCTTTACCTGGATGTATCACGTTACCAAGAAGGACGAGTATCGTGAAGTCGCTCATAACGCCCTGAAATGGATCCTGAGCACGATGCGGAGCGACGGTAACATTCCTTACATCCTGAAAATGGAAGGGGCCGACTGGAGCAAGCAGGGCGATTCCAAGAACGATTACAACCTGTGGAACGATTCGACCTACGGAACTTCAGCTTACGTTGGGGAGGGCATCGTGGCGTTCGACCTCCACTGTGGGAATCCTGCCTGGCGAGCCTGGATTCACAAGGCGGTCAAGCCGAACATAGAGTTCCTGCTGCGAACGCAACTGCCCGACGGTACGTGGTCAAAGCACGCGCAGAAGAGCTGGGACCGGACGCGGAGCCCGGGAATCGTAAACTACCTTATCTGGTATTACGAGCACGTCGACCATGACCCTCGTGTGGCGCGGGCCGTGCAAAGGTTTGACGCATTCATCCTGAAGCCGGAAAACGGCAGGGCCTATGGTTTGCTGAACTTGGGCGCCAATCCGGGGCCCAAAGACAAGGCCAATGCGTTTAATACGGCAACAAGCCTGACGGGGCGCGCATTGGCCGGAATGGTTTCTCCCGGCGTAAATTCCCGTTGGTAAGGAACTGGATCAAATATGGATTTCACACAACTCTACGAACAATATCGCAGCCTCCTTCTGGACGGAGTGGTTCCTTTCTGGCTAAAACATGGAATCGACTGGGAGCAGGGCGGGGTGCTTTCCTGTATGAGGGAAGACGGCTCGCCCATCAGCGGCGACAAGTTCATGTGGTCACAGGCGAGGTCCGTGTGGACCTTCGCGGCGCTTTATAATCGGGTGGAGAAGCGGCCGGAGTTTCTGAGGGTTGCCGAAAACTCCGTGCGGTTTCTGCTGGAGCACGGGCGGGACGACCAGGGCCGATGGGTCTACCACACAGACCGGGCAGGGCAGGTGATTGAAGGCGCCACCAGCATTTATACCGACTGCCTGGCCGTTTACGGCCTGAGCGAATATTACCGTGCCGTGAGGGACGCGGATATTCTTTCGGTTGCCCTGGCAACATTTTCCCGTGTCCGTCAAAGAATCGAAGAACCCGACTTTACCGAGACAGCGCCGTATCCGTTGCCCCCCGGCTGGAAGAACCATGGTGTGCCGATGATCATGACGGAAACCACGGGTGAATTGGCGCAAACCACGGGAGACGGTGTCTTGGCGGCCTTGGCCGACAGCTATGCCGCGCGGGTCATGGACCATTTTGTGCGGCCGGAGCGCAAGATTCTGCTGGAGTTTCTTACCGATACCTATAAAGAACTTCCGCCGAACGCCGGGACATTCGTGATGCCTGGACATGCCATCGAGTCCATGTGGTTCGTGCTGCACCGGGCGATGAGCCGGGGCGACCAGGAGCTCGTTCGAAGGGCCACGGAAGTCATCCGGTGGCATCTCGAAAAGGGATGGGACCAGGAATCCGGTGGCATCTTCCTGGGAATTGACGCCGAAGGCCATGAACCTTTTCTGCCGCACGCGGATAAGAAACTCTGGTGGCCGCACACGGAGGCGCTTTACGCCCTGCTGCTTGCGCACCAGCTGACCGGCGAGGAATGGTGCGCCCGATGGTATGACAAGGTTCATGAATGGTCGTTCTCGCACTTCCCCATGCCGGAGGTCGGAGAGTGGCGGCAACGTCTGACGAGGGAAGGGAAGCCGACCACTGAGGTGATTGCGTTGCCGGTAAAAGATCCCTTCCACCTTCCTCGTACCGCAATCCTGATCCTGCAGTTGTTGAAGAAATGAATTGAAGCAGCGCGCTGATTGCACTTGAAGTCCTGCCGGGGCGACGGATTTCTGGCCATGAAAATCAAAATTCCCAAACTGCGCTGGTTTATTGCCGGCCTGTTGTTGATGGCGACAGTGATCAACTATATGGATCGGCTGACGCTTTCGGTCGTTATTCCGGATGTGCGCCATCATCTTTCTCTTACCGATGAGGATTACGCGCAGATTGTCAGTATTTTCCTTTTTGCCTACGCCATTATGTATGCGGTTTCCGGCTACGTTGTAGACCGGCTGGGGACGCGGAAAGGTTTCGCATTATTTGTTTCCACGTGGTCGGTGGCTGAGATCCTTCACGGGTTTGCGAAGGGCAAATGGTCGCTGGCATTCTACCGTTTTCTGCTGGGACTGGCCGAGCCCGGCAACTTCCCGGCAGCCACCAAGGCGATTGCAGAGTGGTTTCCGGCCGACCAGCGCGGCCTTGGGGTCGGCATCTTTAATGCCGGTTCTTCGCTGGGCGCTGCCATTGCCCCGCCGGTCGCCGCCTTCCTGACGCTGCATTACGGATGGCGATCGGCGTTTATCTTTACAGGCGCCTTGGGCTTGCTCTGGCTGGTGGTGTGGCTGGTCATTTACGAGCCTCCACATAAGAACCGGTGGCTGCGAGAGAAAGAATACCTGGAGATCAAGGACCTCGTTCGCCCTGCAGAAGAGACACCGCCCGCCCGAGGTGACCGCTTGAACTGGCGGAGGGTGCTGAAGTCACGCCAGTGCTACTCGCTGATGATCGCGCGGTTTTTTACCGATCCGGTCATTTACTTCATTATCTTCTGGCTTCCGTCCTATCTTCACGAGGCCCGTGGATTCAGTCTTGCGGAGATCGGAAAGTTTGCCTGGGTTCCTTTTCTTTTTGGCGACGTTGGATACATCTTCGGCGGTTGGCTTTCAGGTCGGCTGATGCGCTTGGGATGGACGCTTCCCAGGGCGCGCAAGTTTGCCATGGCATTGGGAGCGTGTCTGCTGCCTTCAGCGATCCTGGCGCCGCTGGCACCCTCGGCTGGATTGGCCATCGCAGCAACTTCGTTCATCATTTTGGGCCATGGGATATGGGTATCCAACTTGCTCACGCTGCCAACGGACTTATTCCACAGTTCGGAAGTGGGGACCGCGACGGGATTTTCCGGAATGGCGGGCGCGGTGGGAGGGATTATTGCCACTTTGGGCACAGGGTATGTCGTGACGAAATTCTCCTATACTCCTATCTTCATCATGGCCGGATTGATGCATCCGTTCGCGCTCTTCCTGGTTTATCGTCTTCTTCCCGACCGTTTTTTTGAGGCTTAAAAAGTCGTCGGCGAGGAACCTGATCATGGCGGGCCAGCCGGGAATCCAGACCTGCTCAATCTGGCCGGCATTAAAGTGCCGGACCAGATAGCCATCATTTCGAAAATGGGTTATTATTTTGCCGTTTGTGCTTTAACTCAAATTGTAGGTCTGGTTAATCCAATCAGATCCTGGAGCGTGTCAACATGAAGAAACTGGTTGTGGTGTTATTCAGTATCCCTCTCGCGTTAATTCTGTCATTGCCGGTGTTTGCCCAGACTGCGGCAAAACACGGCCGCAATTACAAGGATCACGCGTACTACGGTGACATCAGTGATTCCAATTGCGGAGCGCATCACCACATGCCCGGCAATCCCCGTGCGTGCACTTTGGCATGCATCAAGAACGGTGCCAAGTACGTGTTTGTTACCCGCGGAAAAGCTTTCATGATTGAAAACCAGAAACTGCCGGACCTGCAGAAATTCGCCGGCGAGCACGTACGAATCATGGGAACCAGAAGCCCAGATGGCAAGAGCATTGCAATTTCGGACATCCGGGCTGCAAAGAAGCGGGCGGTAAAGAAAAAGGCATGAAACCCGCGATGATCCCCTTTATCGAACCCAACACTTCGGGGACTTTCGGCCGCGGACCGGAGGTCCCCCCTTCCTGCTGGAAAGGCCCTGCCTAGCCTAAAGAGGTCTGGTTGCAAGGATGGCCCAGGCACGCCGTGGTAGGGGTGCCGGCATTGATTAACTGGTATCTTGCACGATTGGAGTTCTTGAAGGCCGTCGACGCTGCGGTTAGACTGTTATTAAGGATGCGCTGTCGGGAGCTTTGATGCCGATCGATCAGCGCAGGAGTTGCAGTGCGCGGGGATGTAATCCGAGGGTGAAGGCATTGAAGATCGCAGCGAGTGCTCATCAACGGTGGGGTCCGTACCCAAGATGTTGCCGATACGAAAAAAAACGTATTAAGGCTGAAGCTCCACAACAATATGCTATCGCGCATCACGAATAGCAAAGTTGCCGGTTATCTCTTTGCCCTGCTGGGCATTGCAGTGGTGACGGCTGTTTGCGTGGTGTTTCGTCGCCAGGTCAATGACACCACGGTGGCGTTGGCGATGCTTCTCACGGTCCTGGTGGTCGCGATCTACTGGGGGAGCAAGCCGGCGTTGCTGGCTTCGTTTTTTGGACTGTTTGGCCTCAACTTTTTCTTCCTGGCTGCCTCGGCATTTTCAACTGCTGAGGATACTGAAAACTTCATAGCTCTGACCACGTTCCTGGTGACCTCGCTGACGGTAGGGCAGCTTTCTGCCCGATCGAAGCAACGTGCCGGCGAGGCTGAATCCGAACGAAAGGAAGCAAAGCGGGCGAATGCCTATAACCGAAGTCTGCTGGAGGCTTCAGTCGACCCGCTTATTACCATTGGCAAAGACGGAAAGATCAGGGACGTCAACCCCGCGACTGAAGCGGCTACCGGTTTCTCCAGGTCGGAGCTGATCGGGACGGATTTTTCCGGATATTTTACCGATCCTGACGCGGCCAGGGCTGGTTATAGCAAGGCATTCCGCGATGGGGTCGTGCGCAACTACTCCCTGGAAATTCGCCATCGAGACGGACATGGAACGCCGGTCCTGTATAACGCATCCGTCTACCGTGACGAAAGCGGCGAAGTGGCGGGTGTTTTTGCTGCAGCTCGCGACGTTACAGATCGAAAAAAGGCCGAGGCAGCCCTTCGTGAAAGCGAGGCCAGCCTGCGGAAAGCGCAGGGCATAG